>Ga0208794_1000027_pt1 | contig 268300 bp, 258 predicted proteins | sample 32_taG_FD_184106 | JGI IMG/M metagenome (GOLD analysis project Ga0208794, IMG submission 184106) | Marine viral communities from the Gulf of Mexico - 32_GoM_OMZ_CsCl metaG (SPAdes) (version 2) | ecosystem: Environmental > Aquatic > Marine > Oceanic | place: Atlantic Ocean: Gulf of Mexico... | reverse complement strand
CTCCGCTACGGATGGAGTACATGCCGAACCACCCCGCAGCGGACGAAGAAGGCTACGTTGCCAAGCCCAACGTCGAGCCGGTGCACGAGATGGTCAATATGATTTCTGCGTCACGCTCTTATCAAGCCAACGTGGAAGTTTTCAACACAACCAAGCAAATGATGGTTCAAACGCTATCGCTCGGTGAGGGCTAACGATGAATATTGACACGAGTGTCGTTAATAGCATTAACAGCAATGGTTCTACTTCTGGCCTCTCCACGCGTCAGTCTGCCGAACTGCGCGATAGCTTCATGACGCTACTGATCACACAGTTGCAGAACCAAGACCCGCTCAACCCGATGGAAAATGCGGAGATGACGTCTCAGCTCGCGCAAATCAATACGGTGAGCGGCATCGAAGAGCTGAACGATACCTTGAACGGCATTACCCAGCAGATGGATGCGGCGCAAACGCTGCAGGCGGCTGGGTTAATCGATAAAGCCGTACTGGTGCCAGGCAATAACGTGATGGTCAGCGTCGATCCTGACAATGGTTCGTACGCTACTCCGTTTGGCATTGAGCTCGATTCCCCTGCTGAGCAGGTAGAAGTCACGGTGACCAGTCAGTCCGGTGAAGTGGTTTATACCAATCAACTGGGCAGTGTAGCGGCGGGGGTAGAGTCATTTAGCTGGGGTGGCACGACCAACGGGGGCGATGCCGTTCCTGAGGGCGCTTATCGAGTTAATTTCAAAGCTACGAATGCCGAGGGTGAACTGCTGGAGTCGCGCGCATTGAATTATGCCTTGGTACAAGGCGTTTCGCCTGGAGCAGGTGGCAGTGACGTACGTCTTGACCTCGGTGCGATATATGGCCAAGTGACACTCGACCAAATCAAGCAAATTCTTTGATTACTCGCTAATCGATACTTTCTTCAGGGGAACATCATGAGTTTTACACAGGCACTTAGTGGCTTAAACGCTCAGCAGGAAAAACTCGGCGTCGTTGGCAACAACATTGCCAACTCTCAGACCGTTGGTTTCAAAAGCTCCAACGTGCAGTTTGCCGATGTCTTCGCAAACTCGCGCGTGGGCTTGGGGGTTCGGACCTCCGCCGTGTTGCAGAACTTCAGTCAGGGCAACATCGAGTCCACCAGCCGTAACATGGATCTGGCAATTGCCGGTGAAGGCTTCTTCCGTTACCAACAGCCTAATGGTGAAATTGGCTATTCGCGCAATGGTCAGCTGACCATGACGTCGGATGGTCGGCTCGTGAATGCCCAAGGGGCTCAGATCATGGGCTACCCCGCCGATGCCGAGGGCAACGTGCAAGAGGGCGGTAACGTGGTGCCCATGGAAATTCCACCTGGCGATTTGCCTGCAAACGCCACGACTGGGCTGGATATCTCGTTAAACCTGAACTCTGGCCAGCCAGTGATTGCTGCCGCGTTCGACGCGGATAATGCGAACACTTATAACTACTCTACCAACGCGACGGTCTTCGACTCCCAGGGTAACGCGCGTAACCTTTCCGTCTACTTTACTAAAACTGCCGCTAACGAGTGGGAAGTTAATGGGCGTTTGTCAGGTGGCCCCGCGGATGGCGGCACCTATGATGTGGCCCTGGGTAACCTGACGTTTACCCAAAACGGCACGTTACAGGCAGACAATTCCACCAATGCTTTGTTCAACAACAACGAATTTGGTGCCGGTAACCCGCTGGCAGCCCTGGATATCGAGCTGAGCTTTGAAGGGTCTACCCAGTTTGCCAGCGAATCCACGGTCAATGACACCGTACAGGACGGCTATACGTCAGGTGCGCTCGTTGGTATCACCATCGAGGAAGATGGCACCATCATGCGCAACTACTCGAACGAAGAGTCGCGCGCTGCTGGCCAGGTGACATTGGTGACTTTCCGTAATCCAGAAGGTCTGCGCCCTGAGGGTGAAAACTTGTGGGCAGCCACTGGAACCTCTGGTCAAGAGCTGCTGGGTGCGCCGGGCGCTGGCTTGCGCGGTTTAATCCAGCCAAGTGCGATTGAAACATCCAACGTGGATATGGCCCGTGAGCTGGTCGATATGATCGTGGCTCAGCGTGCCTACCAGGCAAACTCACAGACCATCAGTACTCAGGACGAGCTCCTGCAAACCATCATTAATATTTAATGAGTGGGCCAACGGGTAAGGAGTAAACGTCTTGGATCGCATGCTATACACCGCCATGAGCGGCGCAAAACACACGATGGACCAACAGTCGGTAGTGAGCAACAACCTATCGAACGTGTCGACCGCTGGGTTCCGCGCTCAGCTTCAGGCCGTGCGCTCGGTGCCCGTGCAGGGCGATGGCGCACTACCCACCCGGGTCTCGGCAGTAGCCACGACGCCGGGAACCGATTTCTCACAAGGCCCTATCGAGCGTACTGGACGTACGTTGGACGTGGCCATGCAGGGAAATGCTTGGATGGCGGTGTTAGCAGACGACGGGACCGAGACGTATACCCGCCGAGGCGACTTGCAGCTCGACAGCGATGGGGTGCTGTTGAGCGTAGGTCGGCCTGTCATGGGAGATGCCGGTCCCATTGCGGTGCCGCAGGGCGCGCAAATTTCATTTGGGGCCGACGGTACGATCAGTGCCATTCCTCAGGGGGAAGGGCCTGAAGCAATCGTGGACGTTGGCCGTATCAAACTCGTCACGCCGGATGAGCAGGGATTAGAACGCGGCGACGACGGACTTTTTAGAGCGCCACCCGGTGAGGATGGTGCGCCTGGCGTGCTGCAAGCGGATGAGGATGCTCGTTTGGTCAGTGGTGCGCTGGAAGGCAGTAACGTGAGTGCCGTCGATGCCATGGTATCGATGATCGACGTGGCGCGCCGTTACGACATGCAAATGAAAATGCTCAGCTCGGCGGACGAGAATGCCCAGCGAGCCAACAGTATTCTCGCTATTCAGGGCTAATCGCAGCCACTCAGCCAAGGGAACCTACGTATGATCAAGTCTTTGTGGACTGCCAAAACCGGACTAGAGTCTCAGCAAACCAAGCTGGATGTCATTTCCAACAACCTCGCGAACGTCAGTACCAATGGCTTCAAGCGTTCGCGGCCTGTTTTCGAAGACCTGCTTTATCAAAACATGCGCCAGCCGGGCGCGCAGAATAACATTCAGGACCGTCTGCCTTCCGGTATGCAGATCGGTACCGGGGTGCGTGCCGTGGCTACGGAGCGCTTGCACACGCAAGGCGGCTTGGAAGAAACGGGCAACTCCCGCGATCTCGCGATCAATGGTGAAGGCTTTTTCCAAGTGCTTTTGCCAGACGGCACGATTGGTTATACCCGTGACGGCAGTTTCCAGCTGAACGAAAATGGCCAGATGGTCACGGCGAACGGCTATCCGCTCGAGCCAGCGATCTTCGTGCCGGCCAATGCGCTATCGGTGTCGATCGGTGAAGATGGCACGGTGAGCGTGCGTCAGCCGGGAATCGCTCAAGATGCCGATATTGGCCAAATTAACGTGGCTTCCTTTATCAATCCAGCGGGTTTGGAAAGCATCGGTGGCAACCTTTACCTGGAAACCGGTGCCTCGGGTGCGCCGAACCAAAACGCGCCGGGTAATAACGGTGCCGGGCGACTGTTCCAAGGGTACGTCGAGACCTCGAACGTCAATGTCGTCGAGGAAATGGTCAACATGATCCAAACGCAGCGAGCTTACGAGATCAACAGTAAAGCTGTCTCGACCAGTGACGAAATGCTAGCGCGCTTAAGCCAGCTCTAATGCCACTGTTCGTCAGAGCTTCTTAACGGATCGCGCTATGTTGAAATCAAACCTTATGTTACGCCGCGTCGTGCTGGCTAGCTTAGCGCTGCTGGTGCTGCTGGCCGCAGGGTGCGCGCAGATACCCCGCGCGTCCGTCGTGGGCGAGCAAGAGCAGATCACCATTGTCGATCGGCCACCGCCGGTGCCTAACGGTTCCATCTATCAGGCGCGCCGGGGCTATCAGCCGCTATTCGAAGATCGTCGCCCCCGTACCATAGGCGATATTCTCACCATCGTGCTCGATGAAGAGGTAAGCGCGAGTAAGAATGCCCAATCCAACGCCAACCGCTCTGGCAGTGCGAGTCTGGACTTAGCCCAGCTTCCGGATGTGCTGGATACGTTGGCCGAGTACGGTTTCGATATCGAGGGCGCCAGCGATTTTGCGGGCGGCGGCGGCTCTCAGGCGAACAATACGTTTACCGGTACGATCACCGTCTCCGTATTAGAAGTGATGAATAACGGCAACCTGCGGGTACGCGGCGAGAAACAGATCGCGATCAACCAGGGCACCGAATTCATTCGCTTCTCGGGCGTCGTGAATCCTCGTACGATCACCGCGCAAAATACCGTGCCGTCGACTCAAGTGGCCGATGCACGGATCGAGTACGTGGGCGATGGCTATATCAACGAAGCGCAGCATATGGGGTGGCTGCAGCGCTTTTTCCTGAATGTGTCGCCGTTCTAGGCGTGTTAACGAGCTCGACAACAGAGACCTGGTGAAATGGCTATGCAGTGGAAAGCGTATCAACGTCTAACAGCCACCGTGCGTGTCGCAGCGTTCGTGGCACTCTGTTTGGTGATGTTGCCGGCCCACGCTGAGCGCGTGCGTGAGCTGGCAAGCTTTGCAGGCGTTCGTGATAACCAATTAGTCGGTTACGGTTTGGTCGTGGGTCTCGACGGAAGCGGCGACCAAACGACCCAAGCGCCCTTCACCAGTCAGAGTTTGACCAACATGCTGTCGCAGTTGGGTGTGACGGTGCCGCCGGGTACCAACCTGCAGCTGCGTAACGTGGCCGCCGTCATGGTCACAGCAGATCTGCCCCCCTTTTCTCGTCCAGGCCAACGTTTGGACATCGTCGTGTCCTCCATTGCCAACGCGAGCAGTTTGCGCGGTGGCACGCTGCTCATGACGCCCCTCAAAGGTGCCGATGGTGATACGTATGCGATTGCCCAGGGCAATATGCTGGTAGGCGGTGCGGGGGCACAAGCGGGCGGCAGCAGTGTGCAGATCAACCAGCAGGCATCGGGCCGTATTCCCAACGGTGCCCTCGTCGAGCGAGAAGTGCCGTTGAACCTGGGAGGCAACGGGGGAGTATTGGAGTTGCAGCTCAACGATGCCGACTTTGGGACCGTGCAGCGTATGGTTTCCGCGATTAATAGCGAGTTTGGGCAATCCGTCGCCTATGCACGCAATGGCCGTGTTATCGCTTTGGACGGCCCTATGGATGCCAATGAGCGGGTCAACTTCATGGCGCGCGTCGAGAACGTCCAGGTGACACCGACCGAGGCGCCCGCCAAAGTCGTGCTGAATGCACGCACTGGCTCCGTCGTGATGAATAGTGCAGTGACGCTTCGTCGTGCTGCCGTCGCGCATGGCAACCTCTCCATCATGATCGATACCCAGTTTGGCGTCAGCCAGCCTAACCCCTTAGGGGAGGGCGAGACCGTGGTCGTGCCGGACGCGGATATCGATATCGAACAACAAGAAGCCTATCTACAAATCGTCGAAGGCGCGGATTTGGCAGACGTGGTGAACGCATTGAACGCGTTGGGGGCCACTCCTCAAGATTTGATGTCGATTTTGGAAGCGTTGAGAGCGTCAGGCTCTTTACGTGCTGAGCTGGAGATCATCTGATGAGCATGGGGGATATGACCAGCCAGTTTGCGCTGGATATGAACGGGTTCCAGCGGCTGCAGCACAATGCCCGCGTCGACCCTGAAGCCGGTGTGCAAGGTGCGGCACAGCAATTCGAAGCTTTGTTCATCCAAATGATGGTCAAAAGCATGCGTGATGCCACGCCGACCTCGGGACTGTTGGAGAGTCGCGATACTACGTTCTATCAATCCATGCTCGACCAGCAGTGGTCCCAAGTCATGGCTTCCCGTGGCATTGGTCTGGCCGATGCGCTAGTGGAGCAGTTGCAGCGTCAAGGCGCGGTTGGACAAGCCAGCAACCCGGACCAAGAGCTTCAGGCACTGATTGCAGGCATCCCCCGTGGGACGCCGCGCGTGTTAGACAATCCGCTACAGCCTAACAACGCCCAGGCGCCTGCCAGTACGGGCAGCGGCCGTTTTTATGACGAGCTGGACGCTATTCGCCAACCGGAAGAGGTGAGCAGCGCCCCCGCCGCGTTAGCAGACGCCCCGCGTCCGGCGGCGTCTTCACATGAGCATGTCGAACGGTTCGTGCAAACGCTGGCCACGCCTGCGCAGGCGGCCAGCGCCGCTACCGGTGTGCCTGCCGAGCTTATTTTGGCGCAGGCAGCCCTGGAGACAGGCTGGGGGCGGCATGAAATAGCCACCCAGCAAGGCCGCAACAGCTACAACGTATTTGGCATTAAAGCGGGTAGCCAGTGGCAAGGCAAAACCACCGATATCGTGACCCACGAGTACGTGGACGGTCGCCGTACGCAAGTCGTCGATACTTTCCGTGTGTACGACTCTTTCGAGCACGCCTTTACCGATTATGCCAACTTGATTGGCAACAACCCTCGCTATGCGGGTGTTTTGCAAGCGGCCAATGCCGAGCAGGCGGCACGTGAGCTGCAGCGTGGCGGTTATGCGACCGATCCGCGTTACGCCGATAAGCTGGTATCGGTGATGAATACCATGGGCCCATTAAATGCCGCAGGAAGCCTTCTAGCGGATTCTCGCTAGCGACACCTCAAGTTTGTCTGCGTATTGCCGATAAGTAAAAAATCGGCCTAAGGAATTGAACCATGAGCATGTTTTCGATCGGCTTAAGCGGCCTCAACGCGGCGCAGAATGCCCTCAATACCACGAGTAACAACATCAGTAACGTCTATACGCCTAGCTACAACCGCGAGCTGACCCAGCTTGGTGAAGGGCGTGTGGGTGGGGGTGTCCGAGTCGATGATATCGAGCGCCAGTTCAATACCTATGTGGCCGATCAGCTCAATAACGCCAAGACCCAGTCCAGCGCGTTAGATACGTACTACAACCAAGTCTCGCAGATCGATAACCTGCTAGCCGACCGGGATGCGGGTCTTTCCCCGCTCATGCAGACGTTCTTTTCTTCGCTGGAAGATCTGGCAAGCTCCCCCTCTGATCCTGCGGCACGCCAGGGAGTGCTTGGGACGGCGAACACGCTGAGTGCGCAGTTCCGCTCGTTCGATGGCTACTTGCAGGACATGCAGAGCAACATCAACAACCAGATCAAAGATGAGATTACTCAGGTCAACAATACGGTGGAGCAAATTGCCGGTCTCAATAAAGAGATTGCATTGGCTCGCGCACGTACGGGCGAAGCGCCCAACAGCTTGTTGAACCAGCGCGACTTTCTTGTCTCCGAGCTCAACGAGCGCATGGATTTACGGCTGAACGTGCAGGATGGCAAGACGTACAACATTAGCTTGCCTAACGGTCAGCCGCTCGTCACGGGGACCAGCTCGTTCAAATTAGAACCCGTGCAGGCCGACTACGATCCTCAGCGGACGATCGTGGGATATCGCGATGGAGGCGGTAACCTGATTCAGTTGGACGAGTCCACGGTCAAAGGGGGCGCGCTGGGGGGATTGATGACATTCCGCTCAGAAACTCTCGATAAAACGCAGAACCAGGTTGGTCAGCTTGCCGTTTCGCTGTCCGTCGCATTTAACGAACAGCACAAGAAAGGCGTCGATTTGGACGGCGAGCAGGGCGGCGACTTCTTCAATGTGCGCGCACCACAAGCCTACAGTTACGAAGACAACAGCCCTGTAACGATCGACGCCATCGAATTTGATGCTGATGCTATCGATCAGCTACGTGCAACGGATTACACCGTCAGTTTTGCAGGTGGCGCACCTACCGTGACTCGTAACGATAGTGGTGCAGACGTCGATATCGGTACAGGCTGGGACGCTGCCAATAATACGCTATCGTTTGGCGGCCTCTCTATGACGTTTAGCAATACGCCGGCCGACGGGGATCAGTTTGAGGTACAACCCGTTCGTCGAGCCGCTAACGGTATGGAAGTGAATCTTATTGATGCTGATAAAATTGCCGCGGGCTTACCTATTAACCCTAATGACGATCCTGCAGATTGGATTGCCGCAGGCGCGGGTGATAATAGCAATGCATTATTGCTCCAAGATTTGCAAGGTCAGGATATTGTTGGCGGCAGCGCGTCCGTAAGCGGTGCCTATGGCGCGCTTGTCAGTGACGTGGGTAATCGCACCAACATTACCCAGGTCAATCTGGATGCACGCCAGGGCCTGACGGATCAACTACGCGCCGTACAGCAGTCGGAGTCTGGGGTGAACCTTGACGAAGAGGCGGCCAACTTGATTCGTTACCAACAGTTCTATCAAGCCAATGCCCGTGTGATCGATACCGCCGGTACGATCATGGACACCATTTTGAATCTGCGTAATTAATAGGAGCTTAGGCGATGCGTGTCAGTACGGTCACGATGTATGAACAGAGTACGGCTTCTATCAATCGTCAGCAAAATGACTTTTTGAAAGTGGGGCAACAAGTTGCCAGTGGGCGGCGTGTCGTCAATCCGTCGGATGACCCACAAGCGGCATCCCGTGCGGTAGGTGTCGACCAGTCGAAAGCCATCACACAGCAGTACGAAGACTCTCGTGTATCTGCGCGTAACTCATTGGCACAAACGGAAAGCATTCTCAACAGTATTAGCGATGCGGTGACTAGCGCCAAGACGCTGCTGATTCAAGCGTCCAGCGATACGTTGAGTGATGTTGACCGTGAATCCATTGCCAGTGAGTTGAAGGGTGTTTACGAGACGATGATCGGTCAGGCAAATGCCACCGATGGTAACGGCCGCTATATCTTTGGTGGTTACAAAGACGACGCTCCGCCCTTCGTTAAGTCTGCCGCTGGCAACGTCCAATACAACGGTGATACGAACGCGCGCGCTCAGCGCGTCGATGCGTCTCGCCTAATGCCCGTGACGGAAAATGGGGCGACGATTTTCCAAGGAGTGCCAAGCGGCGCAGGCTATATAGCCAAAGCCGAGTCAGCCAACCAGGGCAGCGTGACGTTCAGTGGTCCACAAGTGACCAATGTCAACGATCCAGATTATGGTGAAAGCTTCCGCGTTCTTTTCGACGAAGATGGAGGTGGTAACCCGACTTACACTGTCGAGCAGTTCGATGGGGCTGCTTGGCAGCCAGTCGCCGGTCTTGAGGATCAAGCTTACGACGAGTCAGCAGGCGAGCAAGTGAGTTTTGGAGGGGTGAGCCTGACTCTGAAAGGGGCGCCTGAAGTTGGCGATGAAATCCTAGTCGCTCAGCCTGGCAGTGATCAGCTTTCGGCCGATCTGTTTCAAACGATGGAAGCGGCTATCCGTGTACTAGAAACGCCAGCAGAAAATGGCACGCAGAAAGCAGCCCTGCGGAATACGCTGAACACGTCCATGCGTGAGTTGGATAACTCGTTGGACAACGTATTGACGGTCCGTGCCTCCGCCGGTGCCCGGCTCAACGAGCTAGACGTCATCGATGCAGTTGGCAGTAACCGCATGCTCAACTACGAACAAACGCTTTCGGACTTGGTTGATCTCGATTATGCCGATGCTATTTCCGAGTACAGCTTGCGCCAAGTAGGCCTTCAGGCGGCTCAGAAAGCGTTCGTAGACATCAAAGGCATGTCGCTGTTCGACTTCATGTAGTCTTCCAGCGTGTAACGTCTTATGGAAAGCCTCGGCCATCATGCCGGGGCTTTTTAGTTCAAGGGCGCCATCGTTTCGATAAGACTTTGGGTGAAGCTGATGCCTTGGCTAAACAGCTGTTGCAGAAAGCTGCCAATATCACTCATCAATACCATTAGCAGGACGATGCCAACGGTCAACGACGTAGGAAAGCCGATATTGAAAACGGTCAGCTGCGGCGCTGAGCGGTTCAAGATACCTAGCGATAAGCTAATAATCAGCAGCGAAGCCACCAACGGAAGGGCGAGCAGCATGCCGGAGGCAAAAATTGTCCCTGCATACCTTGCCAGCAGCTCGAAGGCATTCGGATTTAAACTGCCAACCCCGATGGGGAGCGTTTGAAAGCTCATCACCAGCGTCTCTAGTACCATCAAATGCCCATTAAACGCGAGAAACATCAGCAGCGTGATCATGTAGAGAATACGTGATAGCACCATGATGTTCGTGCCGCTCGACATGTCGAAAAAGCTCGCAAAGGCCAGACCCATCTGTAAACCGATAAACTCACCGGCGGCCTGCACGACAGCAAATACGACATGCATGACCAGCCCAATCGCGATGCCGATCAGCATTTGTTCGATGATGATGCCAAGGCCTGCCCACGACATGAGCGGTACGGCGGGCATGGGAGGCAGCACCGGCGCAATGACGATGGCAATGACAGCCGCTAACGACACCTTTGCTGGTGTGGGAATGCTGGAGTGTCCCCAGAGCGGGGTGGCCGTCATAAACGCCGTAATGCGTACGAAAGGCCAAAAGAAGGCAACCAGCCATCCTTGTAACTGTGCAAAGGTGACCTCGACCACTGCTTACATCACCATTGCAGGGATATTGGTGAACAGGCGCGTTGTGAAATCGGTAATCAAGCCAATGAGCCAGGGGCCCGCCAGCACTAAAACGGCAAAAACAGCCAGAATCTTGGGAATGAACGTGAGCGTCATCTCGTTAATTTGAGTGGCCGCCTGAAACAAGCTGATAATGAGGCCCGTAAAAAGGGCGGCGAGTAGCATGGGGCCTGCCAGGAACAGCGTTACGCGCATGCCTTGATAAGCGACGCTCATCACCATTTCGGGTGTCATGGATAGATGCTCCTTGCCGCGCCCCGCGACGTTAAATCATGTAAAAACTTTCTGCTAGCGAGCCAATGATGAGCTGCCAGCCATCGACCAACACGAAGAGCATGAGTTTGAAAGGCAGTGAGATGGTGACAGGAGGCACCATCATCATCCCCAGCGCCATCAGCGTACTAGCCACCACCAAATCGATAATCAAAAAAGGAATGAAAATGGTAAAGCCAATTTGAAACGCCGTTTTGAGTTCGCTGGTGACAAAGGCGGGGAGCAATACGCGCATCGGTAGCTCCTCTGGACCTTGCAGAGGGCCGATATCGGCGAGGCGAACGAACAAAGCAATATCAGGTTCCCGTGTTTGAGCCAGCATGAACTCACGAAATGGGAGTTGAGCACGCAGTAGAAACTCTTCGAAGTTGATCACCTCATCCGTTAGAGGCACCCAGGCGGTGTCGTACACCTGATTCAACACGGGAGACATGATAAAAAACGTCAGAAACAGTGCAATACCCAGCAGCACCTGATTGGGCGGCGTTGCCTGTGTGCCCATGGCGGTACGCAGTAGGCTAAGCACGATGATAATGCGCGTAAAGCTAGTCATCATCAACAGCATCGCTGGCAAGAAGGCCAGAGAGCTTAAAAAAAGCAGCGTTTGTAACGAGAGTGACCACTGCTGCCCGCCATCTTCGGTGGGCTGTGAGACGAGGCCGGGTAACTGCTGTGCTGCGGCGGGGAAGGCCATCAGACCGCCCGCAAGCAGTAGCGCAAATAGCCACCAGCGACGCGAAAAGAGCCGAGCAACATACGAAACGTGTGTCATGGTGAGTGCTGAGAGTCTGAAGGGGAGCGGTCGCTTTTGTCACGGTTCTTGGCCAGCGCATTGGCCAAGCGCTGAGCGAAACGAGACGGCGGAGTTTCGGGTATGTGGGGGCGGTTTGCCGGTGCCGGCCGCTCATGCAACTTGCTGATGCGACCGCTGCTCACGCCCAGTACCAGCCACGTGTCTTCCACTTCGACCACGACGACGCGTTCGCGGTTACCCACTGCGGTGGTTCCGACGATCCGCAATCGCGCGCCCTGGTCGAAACGATGCTGTTGCCAGCGCTTGAGCAGCGAGGTGCAGAGCAGAATGATCGCAATCACCAGCGCAAGCGCAGCGGCGGTTTTGCCCAGTGCCGCCATACCAATGAGAGCGTCGCCGCCGCTTAGTGCATCCACCGAGGATTGGGCGCTGGAGGTTGCCACGCTCATCGGTTGAGTTTATGAATCCGCTCGGAGGGCGTAATGATTTCCGTAATGCGGATACCGTATTTGTCTTCGATGACGACCACTTCGCCCTGGGCAATCAGATAACCATTGATCAGGATATCCATAGGCTCCCCGGCCAGGCCTTCTAGCTCGATGACGGAACCCTGTGCCAGCTCTAGCAGCTGTTTGATCGTAAGCTTCGTACGACCCAGCTCCACCGTCAGCTTGACCGGAATATCCATGATCATTTCGAGATCACGAGAAGGGGCGCTACCCTGCTCACCGCTCAGCGGGCGGAATACTTCGTCGCTGGCGGATTTAGCCTGGGGGGGCTCGGGTTCCGGCTCATCCTCTGCATCGGATTGCTCGGCTGCCTCCTGTTCCGCCATGGCGGCTGCCCAGGGGTCCTCGTCTTCGCTGGCGGCATCCGCGTCAGAGGACGGCTCTTCTTGCTCAGACATGGCTTCCGCCCAATCGTCATCAGAGACTTTTTGATCGGGTTTGTTAGGGTCAGTCATGCTTTGGATTCCTTGGCTTTCTGTCGCGTTGAACCTTTAATAAAGTCCTTGGACGATACGTTATTCATAGCAGCATGGTCGATCATACGTAGCACCCGTAACGCGCGCTGCTGACGCTGACTACCGTACTCGCACTCCATGACGGGGACCCCATCAACGCGTGCAGTAATCGTGCTGGGAATATCCACCGGCAAGACATCCCCCTTTTTCAGTCCCATTACCTGAGCGATACGGCTGGGAATTTGTGCAAATTCCGCGACCAGCTCCACCTCCGACTGGCGTAGCTCGCTGGCCATACGGCGTGACCAAGAACCGTCGCTATCGTGGTTGCTGTCGTTGATCGGGTTGACCAGCAAGTCGCGCAGCGGCTCGATCATGGCGTAGGGCATGCAGACTTGGAAGCTGCTCGAGAGATTGCCAACTTCGATGTTGAACTTGGTATTCACCACGATTTCGTTGGGTGAATTGGTAATGTTGGCAAACTTCGACTGTACCTCGGAGCGTAAAAAGTGGACATCGATCGGATAGACCACTTTCCAAGCTTCTTGATACGCATCGATGGCAAGATTCAATAAACGCTGAATAATGCGCTGTTCGGTATTCGTAAATTCGCGCCCATCCGACTTGGTAACGAAGCGTCCGTCGCCCCCAAACAGGTTGTCTACCACCATGAAGACCAGGTTTGGTGGGAAAACGACAAGACCCGAGCCACGCAGCGGTTTCATCGACACGATGTTGAGGTTGGTCGGCACCGGTACGTTGCGTGAAAAGTCACTGAAGCTTTGGTAGCGCACTGACTCGACAGTAATGTCAGAGCTACGGCGAATCAGGTTGAACAGCCCGTTGCGGAAGTAACGAGCAAAGCGTTCGTTGATAAAGTCGAGCGCGTGCAGGCGCTCGCGAATGACCCGGTGTTGTGTCGACGGGTCATAGGGGCGAATCCGCGACTCATCCTGGGTTGGAGACGACGTTGCCGACGGCTCGTCATCTCCGCTGACGCCTTTGAGTAAGGCATCGATCTCTTCCTGGGACAGTAGATCGTCCTGCGACATGAACGGCTCCCGTTCCCTAGGCTATTGCACAATAAATTCGGTAAACAGCACTTCCCGAAGATCCAAGGGAGGCTGGTTTTCCGTTAGCGGAACGCTCAATCGGCGAATGATCTCTTGGGCGAGCGTCTCTTTACCTTCGGTCGAAGTCAGCTGTTCTGCCTGCTTGCCGGATAAAAGAATCAGGAGACGGCTACGCACTTGCGGCATGTGCTCTTCGATGAGCGCCTTGCTCTCCTCGTTACCAACACGCAGGGTAATGCCTGTATAGAGAAGGCGTGACCCGTAGCGGTCATCCGCTAAGTTGACGGTAAAGGGCTCGATCTGGGTAAACACCGGAGGGGTGTGCTCCACCGTTTGCTGCTGAGCGTCACCCTCGGCGCTGTTATCGCGCTGGTCGAGTACGAGATAGATCGCTGCTGCTGCTCCTGCAGAGGAGAGCAAGACAAGAACGATCATTACCCAAAGCAGTTTTTTTGATCCGCCGCTTGATTCTGCCATTGTTGTTCCCATGATGTTCACGCATGACGCTAGCCAAGCATTATGCCTAACGCGAGTGATGGTGAAGAAACGAACAGGCTTCCTTGGGGAGCCTATCTTTTGGTTTAGCTAGTTAATCCGATCATTACTACGTACGTCATGACCAAGGCATACGTTGCCTTACGCATACAGGTCGACTCGCCCATCCAGCGTCACGGGCGTGCTTTCCGACGTAGGCGCTCCGATGTCGCCCTCTACGCTGCTGCCATCACCCGAGGCACCGCCACCGCTTTGTTGGGCGAAAGCTTGCTCGTTGGAGGCATTTTGCTCACCTACAGAGGTCTCTCCTAGCGAAATTCCCTGTTCTGCCAGCGCTTCGCGAAGCTGTGGAATCGCTTGCTCTACGACTTGGCGCACCTGCGCATGAGCCGACAGGAAATGCGCTTGAGCGCCATGTTCGGTCATCTTCAGTGAAATGGAGAGCGGTCCTAGCTCGGCTGGGTGCAGCTTCATTTGAATGTGTTGCTCACCGCCTCGTTGGGCAAATTGCACGAGCTGCTGGCCAAGCTGTGATGGCCACGCAGGATGCGACACTGGCGTCCCAATGGATGAGGGCAGGGACGTGCTCGATGACGCGGCGATAGGTGTCGAAGCTGGGGTGGCACCGTTGCCGGTGCCCGGTAAGTTCAAGGCTAGCTCGCCTGCACTGCTAAACCGCGCAGTTCCCTCGCTTGCACCACTGCTGACCGCCAGAGCGCTCGCGATGGCCTCGCTACTGATCCCTGGGTAAGGCGGGGGTGTTGGCAGCGTCGGTGCCGTTAACGTGCCAGGGGTGGCTGGCTTGCCCTCCGTGGGGGAATGGGCGGTCGTGTGACTGAGTAGCGCGGCAATTTGCTGATTGAGTATGTCAACACGCTGGCGAGACCCCGTCGTGTCCGTGTTGGCAGTGAGCTGTTGATAGGCGGTCACCAGGGCGGCAGCGTCCTGGTGGCTGATCGCTAACTGCTCTGCAATGTCGGCAATCGACAAGGTGTCTGTCGTAGATGCGCTCGATTGAGCTGGCGAATCGCTAAACGCTGCGACCAACGAGAGACGGCTGGCGATTTCATCCAGCGCTGACAGAGAAACATCGGTCGTGCCGTCGAGCACGCCTGGCAGCATCGCCAGCTGCTCTGCAGAGGGTTGCTCTGTGTTTTGCAGCTGCGCAAATAGCGCTGCCAAACCTTCTTGATCAAGCTCAATGCCCAGTGAGTCTAGCAGTGCCGCGAACTCTTTTAGATCGGTCGTTGCCTGCGAAGTAGGTGTCGAGCTGGCAGAAAGCGCTTGGGGCAGTCGCGGTTGTCCTTCGTTGGCCTGCAGCATGGCTTGACGAAAAAGGCCGTTCGAGACGCTTTGAGCCCCCGTCGTCTGCGACGTCGACGCGCCACTTCCCTGACTAGGATTCGCAGAAAGTAACAGTTGAATATTCATGAATAGGTTTCCTGACGCGACGCTAAAGGGGTTTATCAGACTGCTGACGAGCCAGACGGTTAGTCACCATGTCATCGCTCACTTTTTGCTCGTGGCGTGCTTGGCGGCGGTGCTCCTCTAATAACCGACGCGAGGCCAGTGTATCGTAAGAGGAGAGTTTGCGCTGCTCCTGCTGCCAGTGCTGTTGGCTTTGTTGCACGCGTTTTTGCTGCGCCGCCAACGCTTGCCGGGCACGGCTCAGGGCGGCGTCCAGCGACGCCAAGAACTGTTGATAGTTGTACATGGTAGCGGGGTCGATACCGTCACGCATGGCCTGCTGTAAACGCTCGGCATACTCGACGCGATAGCGGTTGAGCGAGTGTAACTGTGCTTCGGTTTGCTGCTGCGTTTGACGCTCTTGCGCCAGCAGTTTGCCGGCTTGATCGCGCGCATCGCGCGCGAGATCTGTCAGCATATCGAGCTGTTGATGACTCATTTAGCCTCCCACTACCGTGTGCAGGGCTTGGCGTGACTCTTCAAGCGTCGCACACTCCTCGATATTTTGTTGAAGGAATCGCTCCAAGTCAGGAAAGCGATTGACGGCTTCGTCTAGCCGAGGGTCATGTCCTGGGCTATAGGCACCTACGCTAATCAGATCGCGGTTGCGCTGATAGCGTGAAAAAATCTGTTTGAACGTGCGCGCCTCTTGCTGCTGCGCTGGCGTCACGATGGCGGTCATCGCACGGCTGATAGAGGCTTCTATATCGATGGCAGGGTAGTGACCGGCCTCGGCTAGCGTGCGAGACAGCACGATATGGCCATCCAGGATCGCCCTGGCCGAGTCGGCGATGGGATCCTGCTGGTCATCCCCCTCGGTGAGCACGGTATAGAACGCCGTAATCGAACCGCCACCTCGCTCTGCATTGCCGGCTCTCTCTACCAAACCAGGCAATTTGGCGAAGACGGACGGCGGATAGCCTTTCGTGGCGGGCGGTTCGCCAATGGCGAGGGCGATCTCCCGCTGTGCCATCGCATAGCGTGTCAGGGAGTCCATGATCAGCAGCACGTTGCGACCGGCATCGCGAAACCCTTCGGCGATGCGCGTTGCATAGGCAGCCCCTTGTAAGCGCTGTAGCGGCGACGTGTCAGCAGGGGCGGCGACAACCACTGCTCGTCTACGCCCCTCTGGCCCCAAAATATTGTCAATAAAGTCCTGTACTTCGCGACCACGCTCGCCAATCAAGCCCACCACGATCACATCGGCTTGGGTATAGCGCGCCATCATGCCCAGCAGAACCGATTTACCCACGCCGGAACCTGCGAATAGCCCCATGCGCTGGCCACGACCCACGCTGAGCAGTGCATTGATGGCGCGAATGCCAACATCGATTTGTGATTCGATGGGCGCACGTGACAGCGGATTGAGCGGCCGAGATTGGAGCGTCGTGCGGGGAGCTTCCTCCACGCCTTCACGATCATCGAGCGGATTGCCATTACCATCCAAGACTCGCCCGAGTAGCTCGTCACCGATCGGGAAGCGGCGCGCACTGTGACCATTGCCATCGACCAGGGGAGTGACGCGTGCGCCCGGCATCAAGCCGGAAATTTCTTCGAGGGGCATCAGGTAGAGCTTATCGCCCGAGAAGCCGACGACTTCGGCTTCGGCATGCTTATCGCTGTCGTTCAAGCGGCCATCTGCGCCCGGAAGTTCGATCTGGCAGGCGCTGCCAACGGCGACGCGTAAACCGACCACTTCGATCACCATGCCCGTTGCACGCACCACACGACCGCTAGAGCGGTAATACGGCAGCCGACCAACGCGCTGAGTCGTGCGCTGAAGGGCTTTTTGCCATCGTTGTTGATGGGGGCAACGGAGGTGGTTCATCGCATTACCCCGAGGATGCCGCGCTATGGCGTTTACGGAGCTGAGCCTGAACGCTGTGCCAACGGCTCTCGAACGTGGCATCCAGTTCGCCCTGGGCACTGGTCAGGCGGCACCCCCCCCGAGTCAGTTGGTCGTCTGGTTGCAGCGTCCAGCCGGCGGCTTCCAGTTCGCTGCCTAAGTGCTCGGTGACCAGCTCGTGATCGGTGGGGTTGAGCCACAGTCGCTGTTTACCCACCAGTGGAGGCTCCGTGTGCAGCAGTTCCCGCACGATGGCGAGGATATGCTCGGGGTGCGCGTCTAGTGCGTCGCCTGCTAGCTGCTTACCGGTGGTCAACGCCAGCTCTGCCAGATCGTGGGCGATGGTTTCGTCGAGACGCTCGAGGGCCTCCGAAAACTGTTTGGCCAAAGCCGCTAGCGGGGCCACGCTCTTGCGAATCTGTTCATTGAGTTCTTGCGCGGCGTGCTCACGCCCTTCGCTTAGCCCTTGGGCATAGCCCTCGTCGTGGCCACGCGTCAACCCTGCCTGATACCCCTCCTCTTCGGCAGCTTGGCGAAGACGTTCGTAAATCTCTTGGCGCTCTTGCTCTTCACGGGCACGCGCCTCTTCTGCGGCGCGCCGGGCGGCCTCGACTTTACGCTGGTGCTCGCTTGGCACGGCGGCGCGGCTGTCAGGCTGTGCACGGCTGGGCGCTGCCAGCTCGTCCATCTGCCAGCGCCGCCACTCGCCGTGGCGATCAAACTCTGGCGTATGCGTATTAGACATACTCGTCGTCTCCGCCCGCTAGGACGATCTCTCCGGAATCGGCCAGACGGCGGACGATCTGCAGGATCGCTTTCTGCTCGGTTTCTACCTGAGAGACGCGAATGGGGCCACGGGCCTCCATGTCTTCGCGTACCAAATCGGCGGCGCGCTGCGACATGTTGCGCAGGAACTTGTCCACCAACGCGTCCTGGGCACCCTTGAGGGCCACCACCAAGGAGTTGGTTTCGACTTCCTGTAGGACCATCTGAATGGCGCGGTTGTCCAGGTCCAGAAGGTTCTCGAAGAGGAACATCTCGTCGATGATCTTCTGGGCAAGGTCTTCGCTGTGCGAGCGAACGGTTTCGATGGCCACCTCTTCCTGAGAAGAGTTCATCAGGTTGAGGATCTCTGCGGCCGTTCTTACGCCGCCCATCTTGCTGCGCTTGAGGTTTTGACCGTCGAGCATGCTGGTGAGTACCTCGGTGAGCTCTTGGAGAGCCGCTGGCTGTACGCCACTGAACGTCGCAATCCGTAGGACGACATCGTTACGCAGCTTCTCTTCGAACAGCTCGAGAATATCGGCCGCCTGATGGCGGTCCAGGTGTACCAGAATGGTGGCAATGATCTGCGGGTGCTCGTCGCGGATGAGTTCGGAGACCATGGACGCTTCCATCAGGTTCAGGGCATCGATACCTGAATTTTCGCCCGTGGTTTCGAGAATGTCTTCGATGAGGCTGGTAGCCCGCTCACTGCCGAGCGCTTTGGTCAGCACCGAGCGAATGTGCTCGCTCGAGTTGAGGTTCAGCGCCACGAACTCTTCGGTTTCACGGTGGAACGCTTCCAGCACGGCTTTCATGTCTTCATGCGAAACTTGGTGAAGCCGTGCCATTTCGGTACTGATCTCTTGCACTTCGCTGGCGCTGAGGAACTTGAAGACCTCGGCGGCGCTGTCTTCATCCAGTGCCAGCAGGAGAATGGCACTTTTACGTGCGCCGCTCATTTCAGCAATGCTAGTCATTGGCGTTCATCCAGCTGCGAATGATCATAGCGACCATGCGGGGATCTTCCTGGGCCATCTCCCGCAGGTCGTTAAGATTGTGTTCGTAGAGCGACGTTTTACGACGACGCTTGGGCTTGTTGCTGTAGGTGTCTTCCTCGTCGCCCTCGCCTTCGCTGCCTTCTTGCTCGTCCTCTTCACCGCCTACGCTGGTGTTCAGCGTTCCGCCAGGCATGGCAGCCGCCATGACCGGGGGTTGCGTATAGCGTTTGATCAGCGGACGCAAAATCAGCCAATAGAGCAGTAGGGCAGCGATAGCAACAAGAAGGTAGCGACCCAAGGTCGCTGCCATGGCGATGTTGTCGGGGTGTTGCCACCAAACAGGCTCGACGCGAGTGTCATCGTCGCCAGCAAAGGGCGTATTCACCACTTCGACCTGATCGCCTCGCAGCTCAGAGAAGCCCATGGCCTGCTGAACCAAGCGCTCGATTTGTGCGATCTCTTCGGCGCTGAGGGCCACTTGCTCTACTTCGCCCTCTTCGTTCGTGACGTTACGGAAGTTGACCACGACCGCTGCGGAGAGTCTTTGCACTTGGCCCAGACGATGCTGAATGTGTTCGATGCTACGATCGACTTCATAATTCACGACGTCTTCTTGGCGCAGATTGCGTAACGCGCCCGGTTCGGCCTCGCCGTCTCCTTCGCCATCGCCCTCTTCGGCATCGGGCTGATTGATCGGGGAGGGCGCCACACCCGGCGGGGTGTTGCTGAGGGCGCCGGGAATGCCGGTGGCAAGAGGGTCTTCGCCATCATAAGAGAGGCTCAATTGACGGCTGCGCACGGCTGATTCGTTGGGCGCCTGGTTGGGGCTATAGCGCTCGGAGGTCTGCTCACGACGTGAAAAATCGATCTGCGCGGCTACTTGGGCGCGCACGTTATCACTGCCCATGATGGGCGACAGGATGTTTTCGATACGCTGCTGGTAAGAGCGCTCGACTTCCGTGATGTACGCCAACTGAGTGCCGTCGAGGTCACCCCCCTGGGCGCTGTTGGCCGTGAGGAGACGCCCGTTTTGATCGACGACGGTGACGTCTTCGATGGCAAGCTCTGGCACGCTGCTGGAGACCATATGAACGATGGCGCTCACTTGTCCCTCGCCCAGCACTCGGCCCGGCAGCAGAGTCAGCACCACCGACGCTTTAGCAGGCTCGCGGTCGCGGATGAACACCGACGGCTTCGCCATGGATAGGTGAACCCGCACGCTTTCGACGGGGCCAAGCGACTCGATGGAGCGAGCAAGCTCGCCTTCCAGGCCGCGTTGGAAGTTGACCTGCTCAGCAAACTGACTGATCCCGAACGCCTGGGTTTCCATGAGTTCAAGGCCAAGATTGCCCCCTTGCGGGAGACCCTGCTCAGCCAGTTGAAGGCGCAGCGTGTGCACTTGGTCGCTCGGGACTAGCAGTGCTTGGCCGCCCTGGCTGAACTGGTAAGGAACGCCGCGGGTATCTAGCTCTGTGATGATTCGGCCGCCGTCGGCTTCGCTGAGATTGCTGTAGAGCACCCGGTAGTCGGGACTGCTGGCCCACATGAAAAGGGCCGCCACCACCGCGATGGATGCGGCAGCCGCCACCAGTACCACCACAAGCGGATTGCCGCGCAGCTGTTTCATAGTGCGCTCAAAAGCCGATGGGTTGCTGGGTTCGTTCTCTGCGGCTCCGCTACGCGGAGGGCTTTGTGTCGTGCTGTTTTGACGGCCTGCCGTCGCACCCGTTTCGCTCATGCGTCCCTCCACAAGGGAAGGCAAAACGGGGGTCGACCAAGGCGCATCACCAAAGAAGGCATAGGCTATATCCGTCAATCGCGGTTATCCGCTGAAAGAATGAAGCGGAATTGTGATGGACGCCATTATCCGGGGGTGCGTCGACCATAAATGAACGAAAAGCTTGGCTTTTCACACGCATTTGTTCGTATGAGGCTTTTCGTACCAATGGTAGGCTTGCGGCATTAAATGAACACCCGCATATTGAGGCAAGCGTATGAGTTCACCTTCCATACAGTCTGCGCTGCAGCAGATGCAGGGGCTCGCCGCCCAAGCGGCCCAGCCGATCAAGGGCGAGCAACTGACGACGGCGGTTGGGCAGTCTGGCTTTGGCAGCGAGCTACAGGCCTCTATCCAGCGCATCAATCGTTTGCAGCAGTCGGCGAATGCAAAAGCCATGGCCTTTCAGGCTGGCGAGCCGAACATCGAACTCAACGATGTCATGGTCGACATGCAAAAAGCGAGCGTGGCCTTCCAAATGGGGATGCAGGTGCGTAACCGCTTGGTGACCGCCTACCGCGACGTCATGAACATGCAGGTGTAATGCGACTGACTTAGGTCGACGGGGCATGAGGTCGGCATGGGCATAGGGCAGTTGATGGTCTGTCCTCTCTTGGTGGCAGCGCTCATCCTTGGGCGCTCGGTCTGGATGAGAGGGTCGGATGCCTTGTTGTTACGCCTGTAGCGAGATGAGCTTGCCTTGTAACTCCTCCAGACGCTCAGCCATCTGCAGTATCTCCTCGGCGGGTATCTGACGTATGACATCGCCCGTTTCACGATCGATGACCCGGGTGATGATGCGTGAAGAGTGTTCGCTGATATCGAACTCTAGCCCTCGCGGGCGCATGACGTCATTGATGCGCTGGAGGGGCTCAACCAGGGCGTCTTTCGTGGTCTGTTCGGCGTCCGAAGGTGCCTCCGTGACGGCCGTGATCTTGGCGGAGTGAGTGTCGATGCGTGAGCGCTCCTGGGGTAGAGCAGCGACGAGCGGGGGTGTGGTTGAGTCGATGATGAGTGGGCCCATGTACAACGTTCCTCTTTAAGCTAAGCCTGTCATGGCTGGGTAACGTAACCGAGTAAAGGCGCGAGGCCGTTTACCGTTCGGTGATGAGCCTCTTCAGAAGTCTATCGGCGTATTTGCCGCCAACTTTATAGTTTTTACTATAGACGAAAAGAAAGTGTTATTAGCCCTATGGCGGGCATACGGCTCCATAAAAGCTTCTGTTATGCTCTGCTGCTGTGTGATGAGTGTTAACGCATAACGCGTTCGGGGAAAGCGAGGCACGCATGGAAGTCCAGCAAGATGAGTACGAGAGCGTCACGAGTCCGTCGGCCATTAGCTCTCTGTTAAATACCATGATCGAGAGCGGCGGCGTTTCTCTGTGCTTGGCAACTCCTGATGCGCGGCCCGAGCCTATCGTGTTGATGGAGCAGCACGAGGGCGACACGCTCGTCATGGATCTGTCGTCCGTTGATTATCTGCTCAGCCGTTTGCAGCAGGGGGAGCAGTTCTTCCTACGTGGTCAGTCCCAGGGGAAAGTGGTCAGAACGCCGCTTCTCTCGTTGACCGAAACCCGCCGTTCTGGCGGTCGTTTTTTATGCTGTAGTGATTATCCGGCCTCGGTTGACGTGTTGCAGCGTCGTGAATCTTACCGTGCCGAACTGCGCATGGGTATGGTGGTTGCGGCAACCGTGTTTGGGGAGGGGGGCGACAGCGCGTTGGGAGAGCTGCGCGACCTATCTCAAGACGGCTGTCAGCTCGAATTGCCGCTGACGGCCAGCGGTGTCCTGGCCGAGACCGATGCGCCGCTGAAGCTCGCTTTTACCTTTCCAAACGGCACTTATTTTGAAGTTCACGCGGTCGCCCGTCACCAAAAGACCGATCCTGAGCGCCACTTGCTTCGCGTTGGCTTCCGTTTTGCCGGCTGCACGTCTGAGCAAGAGCGGCAGATTTGGTACTTCGTCTGCGAGATCGAACGCGAGGCATCGCGCTATAAGAAGGACGTTCAGGAAGAGCGTCAGCCGTCGCCACTCTTCGAGCAGCCCGGTCGGCGGACGCCGGATACCGAGCATGTAGGACGACGCGATATTCGCCGCTACGCGACGCCGATGGCGCGCCGCTTGGTCAAAGTGGCGGCGTATTTGGATGCTCAGCTGCTGCTGTTACAGCAGGGGAGTGACATCGATTCGCGCCAGCTGTCGCGCAACGCAGATCGTTTGTTGATGCTTCACGAAGAGGATCGTGAGGGCTTGCTATTTGCCTCTCGCTGCCTCTCTTTGGAGCCACTGCTGGTGCGCCACGGGATTGCCGTCGCGGTGCATTTGCTGGATTTGGTGGGCGATAACATGCCCCGAGAAGTGCGCAAAGCGATCATGGCGAGCGGACTGGTGCACGACCTGGGCAAGGCGCTGGTCCCTCAGGTGGTGTTCAAAGCGCCCCACTTCGAGGCGAACCACCGCCGCGCGTTAAGCGAGCACGTATCACTGCTATTGGCGCGTTTGCATACCTGTCAGTGGCTGTCTGCCACCGTGGCGCAAGCGGTGATTGGCGGAATCAATGAGCGTCTCGACGGCAGCGGTTATCCAGAAGGGTTGACGGGAGACGATATCAACGAGCTGGCGAAAGCGAGTGCGATCGTCGACGTGGTTGAAGCTATGCGGCGTGATCGGGCCGATCGTCCTGCGCGCACGGCTCAGCAGATCTATCGTCATCTTCTCGCGCATCCTCACCAGTTCGACCCGCGCTGGATCAAGCGTTACATCGAGCATTTCAAAACGTTGCCGGTGGGCTCGCTGGCGCTCTTCTCGAGCGAGCAGTTGGCCTGGATTCTACGCCTCGATGAGAGTGGCGCGCCGTCGGAGGTGGTGCTGACGCAGCAGTCAGAGCCGCCCATGCGTGACACTCTGGGAGCGGTTGTTCGCGGTGATGTCTTGGAGCGTTTGGGTAAACCCATTCGAGAAGTGGCGGTCTCAACGTAAAGCATCAGGGCAGTGCAACCGGCCAAAATTAAAACGTAATTAGGCTTAAAGTCCGCGCTGCCTGCGCCGATATATTCAGTAAGTGAGCAAGCACGCTCAACCATCAAGATAAAACAGCCGTTTGCCGCGATGGGCGCGGCTGTGGTTTTACCTCAAACAGGAGTGCCCGCTAATGACTTACACTCGCGGTGGCGCCGCTAACGGACGTGGTGCAAATGCGTATGCCCGTGTCGGCGTTGAAAGTGGTGTTATGTCTGCTGATCCGCATCAGCTGATCGTGATGCTCTTTGACGGTGCTCAGGCAGCCATCCGTGCGGCGCGTATTCACATGCAGGCTGGTAATCGGGCAGAGAAAGGGCGCTCGATTTCCAAAGCCCTCGATATCATCAATAACGGTTTGGCAGCTGCCCTCGACCAAGAGAAAGGTGGTGTGATTGCCGAGCGACTTGCATCGCTCTACGACTACATTGCTCGCTTGCTGTTGACGGCTAACCTGCGCAACGACGAAGAGAGCCTCAATCAAGCCGAACGGTTGCTTGAAGATATCGCTTCCGCCTGGCGTGAAATCGGTCAACAGCAGAGTGCATGAGGCAAGCATGGCAGCTTCCGAAACAGCCCATCGTCATTCGCAGCAGGCACTCCTGGATGCCTATGCAAAGCTGTTGGTGCGCGTGCACTATATGCACGAGCTCGCCAACGCAGAAAAGTGGGCAGAACTGATCGAGCAGCGCAGCAACTATGTAGTGCTGGTCGAAGAGGTGCGTGAATTAGATGTCACGGTGGTGCTCGATGCTCAGGCCAAGCAGCGCAAGTCCGAGCTGTTGGAGCAAATCCTGGAGCACGATGTCGAGATTCGCCGCCGTTTGGTCGCCCGACGCGATGAGCTTGGTAAGTTGATTGGCGTGACCCAGCGTCAGCGCGACCTGCACCGTGCGTATGCGCCGCAGCAGGGAGCATACAACGGTTACGAGAGCGACCCCTCTCGCGATAAGGGGGCATCGTGAGTGGCATTACGCCGCTTATCGACACTCTTTTACATCAAGTGCTTGGTCGCCAAGCCGAGGTGTCCACGCAGCGTGCGCTGAATGCCCCCGTGCAACCCGTGTATGCCGGTGACGGTCCGCGAGCACTGCAAGGAGATGCCGGGCTGGATGGGCGTCCACTGGCACCGCTACTCGGTGACCTAAAGCGCCTGCCAGGCTCTCCCGATGGGCTTCGTCAGGCGCCTCCTGGTACGCTGCCCGGTAATGCGCCCAGCTCGACACAAACCCACTTTAGCCCTGCCGCACGCACCATCGCCGATGTGTTGCTGCGTTTTCCTGCGCCTCCCACCGTGCTGCGCCCCCAGGCCCCGTTAATGTCGACGCAGGAGCCGCCTTCGGCACCCGTAGTGGCCAATCGGTTAGAGGCGAGCATTCGTGATAGCGGGCTCTTTTACGAAGCGCATCTCAAGCGCTGGTTTCAAGGCGATACCTCTCGGCAGCAGTTGATGCGTGAGCCGCAGATGCAGCCAGGGCCTCGCCCTGCCGCTGTTTTCGTACCCAGTTTCACGTCGGCAGTGCTGAGTGCCACCGCCACTGCGCCCGCCTCGGCGCTGGTGACAAGCACCGCGCCATTCACCATTTTGCCGAATACCCCACTGACCCCTTTGACAGGCAATCAACCGTTGCTGGAGCGGCCCGCCATGTTGCCGCCCAGCCCCAATGCCGTGCCATCGCCCCTGACGAACAGTCGAGAGCTCCCCCAGTTGCCTGTCGCCCTGCCGGCAAGCAGCGAATGGGACGTGTCGAGTCGTGGGCCAAGAGAGATTGTGCACGAGAGTCTTCAAGGGCTGGTGCGTCAACAGCTAGAGATGATGGTAACGCCGACGCTGCGTTGGGAAGGTGATGTTTGGGCGGGCATTTTTATGGCGCTCGTCATCAACCTGCCCGGCCGCGACGGGCAAAAAGAGGGATCGGGTGACGAGGGCGAAGCCGACGAGGGGTGGCGTTCTGAAATGCAGCTCGATGTCCCTAACCTGGGGCGTTTCAACATTGCACTTGCACTTTACCAGGGAGCCTTGACGATCGACCTAACGGCCGAGGACGCCGAGACGCGGCAGCGCCTGGAAGAGGGGGTGGGCGCGCTGGAACAACGATTGAGCGCGTTCGATTTTCGTAAAGTTAAGGTCATGGTTAGACATGTAACATTGGAGAGCGATGATGGCGACCTCGGGTGATCGACGCCGCCAAGCCGTCGCGCTGGCCTATCAAGAGGGAGAGCAAGCCCCGCGTGTGGTCGCGAAAGGGTATGGCGAACTCGCGGAGCGCATCATGGCAGAAGCGCAGCGCCAGGGGATTTACGTACACGATGCCCCTGAGTTGGTAGCACTACTGATGCAATTGGACTTGGATGCAGAGATACCCGCCAGTTTGTACCAAGTCGTCGCTGAGCTGCTCGTCTGGGTCTTCGAGCTATCGGACGGAGGGCTGAATCAGCGTGAAAGGCTCAAGTAGCCAATACAAGCGTTGTATGCAACCATGATACTGGGTAAGAAAAAGTCATCAATGGCGCCAGTATAATGGTCACAATGTCGCGCCTGTGTCGTTCGATGGGACACTATGAGTCAAACAAGCTTTCTCGATGAGATTCAAGAAATTAACTTAGCTTATTTGCTACTTGCGCAGCGCCTGCTAAGCGAAGATCGCGAGGCGGCCATGTTTCGCCTAAAAATCGACGGCGAGCTCGCCGACCTTTTGGTATCGCTTAATGCATGGCAGCTCACCAAGCTTGCGCGTAGCAATCAGTTGGTATGCCGGTTCAGCCATTCGAGTGGTCAACGGCTACGCGAAATTCTCGAAAACCCCAGGGATCAAGGGCTATCAGGCCTGCATGCGTCGCTGTTATCTGCCTGTGAGCCGATGACATCGCTAACGTCAGGAGAGTCGAAGTGAGCCAGAAGAGCTTGGTTGATGAAATGCACCAAGTGCAGCTGGCAATCGAGCTGATTGAGTTAGGTGCACGTTTGCAGGTGCTGGAAACGGAAACGGAGCTGAGCCGCACGCGCCTGATCAAACTTTATAAAGAGATGCGGGGCATGTCGCCGCCCAAAGGGATGCTGCCATTCTCTGCAGATTGGTTCGTCACTTGGCTGCCCAACGTGCACTCCTCTTTTTTCTACAACATCTATGTCGGGCTGTTGAAAGGCGCGGGCTGTGAGCGCATCGATGCTTTCGTCAAGGCGTATCGCTTGTACGAAGAGCAAATCTCGCTGGAGGATGTGGAGCCAGTATTAGGGTTAACGCGCGCTTGGACACTGGTGCGCTTTTTTGAAAGCGATCTGCTACAGCTGACCACCTGCACGCGTTGTGAAGGCCACTTTGTCGCTCACGCCCACAGTCCGACGCACGATTACGTGTGCGGTATTTGTCAGCCCCCCTCGCGTGCTGGCAAGACCCGTAAAGCATCGCGTTGAACGTATAAAATTGTCACGCCCCTAGCGGCGAGGCCGAGAATTAATAAACTACCTCTTTAACGGTTAGATAGCGGTAAAAGGCGGTGGTACTTTTTCATTAAACAGCGCACTCGTCTTAGTATGATGTGGCTAAGTAGCACTTGGGATGGAGCGGTGCCTGTGTGGTCAAGCCTGAGGCCCTGCTCTTTTTGAAAAAACTGATATCGCAAGGACTCTGCTTGTGCTGATTCTTTTAGGTTATGTGGTCGTACTGGTGTGCGTATTCGGCGGCTATGTACTGGCAGGTGGCAGCTTGGGGCCGCTGTATCAGCCGACGGAGCTGCTGATGATCGGTGGGGCGGGCGTGGGGGCGTTCATTGCCGCCAACAACGGCAAGGCCATCAAAGCAACGTTCAAAATTCTGCCGCGGCTAAAGCGAACCAAAAAATATAACAAAGCGCTCTATATGGAATTAATGGCGCTGCAGTACAAAATTCTCTCCAAGGTACGCCGTGAGGGGATGCTTGGCATCGAGCGCGATATCGACAACCCCGAGGAAAGCCCGCTGTTTCAAGAGCACCCGTCGGTGCTGGCAGACCCGCATATCATGAACTTCTTGACCGACTATCTTCGCCTAATGGTGAGTGGCGGTATGGAGCCCATGGAAATCGACGAGCTGATGCTGCATGAGATCGAAGTCTTCGAACAGGAAGCGCACGTGCCCATCGACGCCATTGCCAAAGTGGGTGATGCCATGCCTGCGTTCGGCATCGTGGCGGCGGTCATGGGGGTCATCAAGGCGTTGACCTATGCGGACGCCACCGCTGCGCAGATGGGGGAGATGATCGCACTGGCACTGGTCGGTACGTTCCTAGGGATTCTGCTGGGTTACGGCTTCATCAGCCCGATTGCTAGCTACGCCGACCGTCAGGCCAAAGAAGCGGAGAAAATGCTGCAGTGTATCCGCGTCACGCTGCTGGCGAGCCTGCATGGCTATGCGCCTCAGCTTGCCGTCGAATTTGGCCGTAAAGCGCTGCATACCGCAGAGCGTCCCAGCTTCACCGAATTGGAAGAGTACGTGCGCGACGCCAAAAAGGGCGGTAATGCATGAGTAAGGGTGGGGATAAGCGTCCGATTGTCATCCGGCGCAAAAAAGTGGTCCATGCCCACCATGGGGGGGCATGGAAGATCGCGCTGGCGGACTTTATGACCGCGCTGATGGCGCTCTTCTTGGTGATGTGGATTCTGAGTGTGTCCAGTGAAGAGACTCGGCGGGGCGTGGCGGAGTACTTCAGTACCCCACTCGTCACGGCCATTACCGGGGGAGATATGTCGGGAAGCACCAGCGTCATTCCCGGTGGTGGGCCTGACCCTACGCACAGCGATGGTGAGCGCGCGCGCATCGACGTGCTGCAGCACACTCGCCCCAGCGCTCAAGAACGACGCTTCTTCGATGACTTGCAAGAGCGTATCGAGCGCGCCATCGAGCGTGACCCGGAGCTGCGTGAACTGCGTAACCAGATGCGCTTCGACTTAACCCGGGAAGGGTTACGGATTCAGCTACTGGATACCGAGCAGCGCCCCATGTTTGAGTTAGGGAGCGATCAGGTAGCGCCGTACATGCGCAGCCTGCTGCGTACCATGGCTCCGTTGTTGAACGATTTACCTAACGATCTCAGCATCAGCGGTCACACCGACAGCGTTCCTTATGCCGGTGGTTATCGCGGTTACAGTAACTGGGAGCTCTCCAACGACCGTGCCAATGCGTCGCGTCGTGAATTAGTAGCCGGTGGGCTTGATCCAGATCAGCTTTTACGCGTATCGGGCTTTGCGGATCGCGTGCTGTTGTCTGACACTGCGCCCACGGATCCGATCAATCGTCGTATCGAGCTCGTCGTGCTGCTGCCAGAGATCGCCGAAGCCATTCGCAACCCAGGCATTCTCTCGGCGGACGACACCCTGCCAGAGGGCGAGGTGCCCGAGGCACTGCTTCCCGACGACGCCTTGCCCAGTGACACGGCGCTCGATGAGCCGGTACCAGCAGAACAAGTGCCACCAAATACGCCACAGGTCGACGATGAAGGGTAATCGCGGCTTGTCACAAAAAAATATGACGTTCACGTGGAGCGGTGCATGGATATAGCGGATTTTTTTGACACCTTTTTTGAAGAGGCTGAAGAGCTGCTTGCCGACATGGAGCAGCACTTACTGGAACTGGATGTCGATGATCCGGATAGCGAGCAGCTAAACGCTATCTTCCGCGCAGCCCACTCTATCAAAGGTGGCGCAGGAACCTTCGGTTTTAGCGTGCTACAGAAAACCACGCACATTTTCGAAAACCTGTTGGATCATGCTCGCAAAGGCGAACTGACCCTGCGTGCGGAGCACGTGGATACCTTTTTAGAGGCCAAAGACATCATGCACGAGCAGCTCGATGCCTACCGCAACGAGGAAGAGCCCAATCAAGAAGCGTATGAGCGAATCTGCCAAACGCTGCAGCAAATTGCCCTCGAAGAGATAGGCAAAACGCTCGATGCTCCTGCGGCTGCCCCGGCACCCAAACAAGAGGCGCCCAAAGAAGAGAAAGAGACCGCGTCCGCCAGCAGTGGCGGTGAGCAGAGGCTCAAAGTGGCGCTTCTGAACGTCGGTGATAAAGATCGTGGACTGCTCGTCGAAGAGCTAGAGCAGCTAGGCGATATTCAATCCCAGTCGGGGGACGAAAAACGCTACGAAGTCACGCTGACGGGTGGCGTCAGTGCCGATGATATCGAAGCGGTCATGTGCTTCATCATCGAGCCGGATCAAATCGAAATCACGACGCTGGGCGAGGCAGCCCCCGCTGCGGCACCAGCACCCGACGCGCAAGCCGACAACGTCACCCCTACCGCAGAAGCACCGGCAGTTGAAGAGAAACCGGCCGCACCGGCTCTGGAAAAAGCGCCTGCCAAAGCACCCGCCAACAAATCGACGAAGGCTGCGCCCAAGAAAGCGGCTGCTGAGTCCTCCTCCATTCGTGTTTCGGTGGATAAAGTCGACCAGATCATCAACCTGGTGGGCGAGCTGATCATTACCCAGTCCATGCTCGATCAAACGGTTAGCGACCTGGGCGACCAGTCGGTGGGCAACAGCTCACTGCAAAATGGCATGAGCCTGCTGCAGCGTAACGCGCGTGATCTGCAAGAAGCGGTCATGTCGATCCGTATGATCCCCATGGAGTTCGTGTTCAGCCGTTTCCCTCGCGTAGTACGCGACACCGCTGGCAAGCTCGGTAAAGAGATCGAGCTGGTGACGGAAGGAAAATCCACCGAGCTGGATAAAAGCTTGGTCGAACGTATCACCGACCCGCTAACGCACTTGGTGCGTAACAGCTTGGATCACGGCATCGAAATGCCCGATGAGCGGGAAGCGCTGGGCAAGCCGCGTACCGGCAAGCTGGTCCTCTCTGCCCGCCATCAGGGGGGCAACATCCTGATTGAAGTGCGCGACGACGGTGCCGGCATGGATCGTGATCGCTTGCTGGCCAAAGCCCGTGAAAACGGCTTGAACGTCTCGGACACCATGTCGGACGAGGACGTCTATCAATTGATCTTCGCTCCCGGCTTCTCCACGGCGAAGGAGGTGACCGATGTCTCCGGCCGTGGCGTGGGGATGGACGTGGTCAAGCGGAACATTCAAGGAATGGGTGGCCGGGTAGAAATTCAATCCAAGAAAGGCGAAGGCACCAATACACGTATCGTGCTGCCGCTGACGCTGGCCATCTTGGACGGCATGTCGATCAAAGTCGGCAACGAAACCTTTATTCTGCCGCTCTCTACCGTGCTTGAGTCGCTGCAGCCTGCCAAAGGCGATATGTATGCCATGGCCGGAGACGACGTGGTACTCAAGGTGCGCGATGAGTACCTCCCGGTCATCGCCATTCACGAAGTGCTGGACGTCGAAAACGCCATTACCGACCCGACCAAGAGCATTGCCGTGATCGTCCAAGGGGAAGGACGGCGTTACGCCATGCTGGTGGACGAGTTGATCGGCCAGCAGCAGGTCGTGGTAAAGAACCTCGAAGACAATTATCGCAAAGTGCCCGGCGTATCGGCCGCTACCATCTTGGGGGATGGCAGCGTTGCGCTAATTCTCGATATCACTGGCTTACACCGTTTGAGCCGTGCCAAAAAAGAAGCAGGGAAAGTCGCTAATCCACCCCATCTCTCTTATTACAAGGAGGCTGAGCCGTCATGAGTCAAGCATCTAATGAGGCGGTGCTAGCCGCCGCCGAAGCGGAAAATCGCGAATTTTTGGTGTTCTCGCTGGGCGATGAAGAGTACGCCATCGATATTTTGAAGGTGCAGGAGATCCGCGGTTACGAAAACGTGACCCGGATTGCCAATGCGCCCGACTTCATCAAAGGGGTGACGAACCTTCGCGGTGTGATCGTGCCCATCGTGGACCTGCGTATCAAGTTCCACCTGGATAACGTCGAGTACGGCGGCCAGACCGTGGTGATCGTCGTCAACGTGGCCGATCGCATCGTCGGTATCGTGGTCGATGGCGTCTCCGACGTCATGACCCTGACGCCGGATCAAATCAAGCCGGCGCCCGAGTTTGGCGTCACGCTTTCCTCCGATTTCCTGAGCGGCCTCGGTAGCCTAGACGACCGGATGCTCGTCTTGGTCGATATCGACAAACTGCTGACCAGCGAAGAAATGGCACTGGTCGACAGCACCAGTAACCGCTAACGACCTGCCACGGGGCACACGGAGCGTGCCCGTCTCGAGCCAATGAACAACCCGCTCTGGCGCCATGGATAGCGCTGGCCAGTACGGTTGTGTTTGGAGAAAAGCGTGTGACACAGCTAGTACGTCAACTGATGAGTAACATGACCGTCCGACTCAGTTGGGGGCTGGTGCTCGCCACCTTCAGCGTCTGGGTACTCATCGCCTGTGGGATTGGGCTTTATGCGCTGCATCATGGGGCGAACATCGTCCAGAGTGCCAACGACCCGCAGGCGCAGCAGCTGGCGTTCAGTGCCTTTGCCACCCAAATTCGCTGGGTGTTGATCGGCGTGGTCGCCATGACCTTGCTCACGGTCGCGGTGGTGGTGTGGGGCGTGAGCGCCAACGTGCTGCGCCCGCTAGATCGACTGGTGGGTTATTTCGAGCGCATGGCGCAGGGAGATCTCAATCAACAGATCCGCTCGCCCGGTAATAACGAGATCGGCAAGCTCTATAGCGCGATGGCGCACATGCAAGGCTCGCTCTCCGAGACCGTTGGTGTCGTCCGGCGCAGTGGAACGACCATCTTCGAGCGTTCGCAGCATATTGCCAGCGGTAACAACGACCTCTCCTCGCGTACCGAACAGCAGGCCTCCTCCCTGGAAGAGACCGCGTCTAGCATGGAGCAGCTCGCCTCGACCGTCAGTCACAATGCCGACAATGCCCGTCAGGCCAGCCAGTTAGCGGGTGACGCGACACTCACGGCACGGCGCAGCGGCGAGGAAGTCAGTCAGATCGTCGATACCATGCAAGAGATCAGCGCCAGTTCCCATCAGGTCGCTGACATCATCACGCTGATCGATAACATTGCCTTTCAAACCAACATCCTGGCGCTGAATGCGTCGGTCGAGGCGGCGCGCGCTGGCGAGCACGGCAAAGGGTTTGCCGTGGTGGCTCAGGAAGTGCGGAGCCTTGCTAGCCGAAGCGCCAGCGCGGCCAAAGAGATCCGCACGCTGATCGATACCTCGCTCGGCAAAGTGGATGTCGGCACCCAGCGTGTCAATCAGGCAGGTCAGACCATGCAGGATCTGGTGGCCGCCGTGCAACGCGTCAGCGATATCATGGATGAAATTGCGTCCGCCTCCGAAGAGCAGAGCAATGGTATTGGTCAGGTGAATCAGGCCGTTGCCCAAATGGACCAAGTCGTGCAACAGAACGCGCAGCTGGTGCAGCAAGCCGCTCGCAGTGCCAACGAACTCGAAAGTGAGGCGGCGCGTCTGCGTGAAGCCGTCGAACGCTTCCAAGTAGCAGGCACCGGTCAAACGCTGTCACACACCCGAGCGGCCGCGTCGGCTATCGCCCCCGCGCCTCGCGCCCCCCAGCCTGTTGCGAACCCCGTCGCGACCACCAGCACCGACGAATGGGAAGCTTTTTAAGAGGGCGGCTTTTTCCGCCACCAGAATGACCCGAAGACGTGCCACAACATCAACAATAAGGCAGCATGATGCGTAATAACCAGCCAGTGACTCAACGGGAAGTTGAGCTTAAACAAGACGATTTTCTTGTCTCACGCACGGATTTGAAAGGGCGGATTACCTACGCCAATCCGGCGTTCATCGAGATAAGCGGCTATCAGCACGACGAGCTGATCGGGGCACCGCATAACCTGATACGTCATCCGGATATGCCGTCGCCCGCGTTTGAAAATCTTTGGAAAACCGTTCAGGCCGGTGACACCTGGCGGGGACTGGTGAAGAACCGCTGTAAGAACGGCGACCACTACTGGGTCGACGCCAGCGTAACGCCGATCGTGGAAAACGACCAAGTGATTGGTTACACCTCGGTTCGCGTGCAGGCAACCCGTGAGGCGATTGCGCAAGCGGAACGGCACTATGCCGACATGCGTGAGGGGCGCCAAAAGCGTCTCTACCTCGATAAGGGTCGTGTACGCCAGAAAGGGGTGTGGCAGCGTATCAAGCGCACCCGGCTCGACACCATTCGTGCCAAGTTGATCGGCATGGTGGTGGTCGCGGGAGCGCTACTGACGGCCAGCGGAGGATTAGGGCTTTACGGCCTGAACGTGGCGGGTGATCGGTTGGGCGAGCTAAACGACGACGGACTCAGAGACGTTATTCGGTTACAGCAGATCGACCAAACCATCGCTCAGACCCGTCAATCGATGATCGAGCCCGAGCGTATGGAACTGATCAACCAGCGCTTCGAGATGGGCGAGGCCGTTGCTGACAATGCCGCTGAAGTGGCCAGTGTGTGGGAGGCGTTCTACCGCCGCGACGTGAACGCAACCCCGCTTGCCGATGCCTTCAACGAACAGCTGCAAGCCTTTTTGACGAACGGCATGAACCAAGCGGCAAGCGTGCTACAAGCCGAAGAGACGTACCAAGCCTTCACCGGCCTGGACGGGGTGATCAACGTCATGAATGAGGATGGGCGTGCCCTATCGGGCATGGTCAACGAGCTGATAGCGCAAAAACAGGCGGCCGCCGAGGCCATGGCCGCAGATGCCGAGCGTGGCCAGACAGCCATGTTCACGGCCCAGGCTGCGATGCTGGGCATAGGACTATTGCTGTTGGTGCTCATCAGCGTCGTGACGCTGCGCTCGATCATTACGCCGCTCAAGCGCGCCTCGCGTTTCACGCTGCAAATTGCCGGTGGCAACCTGGCGGCCCGCGTACCGCCCAAACGGCGCGATGAGATTGGTCAGTTGATGGACTCGCTCAATACCATGCGCAAAAGCCTGAGCAGCATCATTAGTGACGTGAAAGGGGGCATCGAAGTCGTCACGCCCGCCGCCAAAGAGATCGCCAGCGGTAACGAAGCGCTTTCGTCGCGTACCGAGCAGCAGGCCGCATCGCTGCAGCAAACTGCCTCGAGCATGGAGGAAATGACCACGACGGTACGGCAAAACAGTGATAATGCTCAAGAAGCGCGGCGGCTGGCCGATAATAATGCAACAAGGGTTACACAAACCGGCGAATTGATGACACAACTGGTCGCCAATATGCAGCGGATTACCCAAAGCTCACAGAAAATGACCGAGATCATCAACGTCATCGATTCGATTGCCTTTCAGACCAATATTTTGGCCTTGAATGCATCGGTGGAGGCCGCTCGCGCTGGTGAGCATGGCCGGGGATTCGCCGTAGTGGCCGAAGAAGTGCGCAAGTTGGCCGGACGCAGTGCTGGGGCATCGCAAGAGATTCGTTCGTTGATCGACGCATCCAACCAGCAAGTCAGTGCGGGTGCCGGTCTGGTGGAGAAAGCCGAAGCAGCCATCGTTGATGTTGCTGACGCCGCCCGCAGCGTGACCCACATCATGCACGATATCTCGGCAGCCTCCGAAGAGCAGAGCAGCGGGATTGCGGAGGTCAATCAGGCCGTCGCAGAGATGGATCAAGCAACACAGCAAAACGCCCTGCGCGTTCAAGAAACGGCGCAAGCGGCAATGGCATTAGAGCAGCAGGCAAGCCTGTTGGCGCTATCGGTGGAAGCGTTCCGGCTCACGAGCCAGGGGCCGTTGACGCCGCCAGCCGGTCAATCTGGCATGGCCGCTTTACCGAGCGCCAAGGCACCGCCTGCGGCAGACAAGATCAGCAGCGCCACAACGCCTGCGCCGAGTCATAAGAAGCGGCAGATGGCCTCTGTAGAGGAGTGGGAAGAGTTTTGACAGACCAACGCGAACGGGGTAGCGACGCCGGCCAATGGGCGTCCAGTGGACAGATCGAGCGTGATCTGGTGCTGACCGATGCGGATTTTGCGCGTATTCGAGAGTTGATTTATCAGCGCGCAGGCATCGTTTTGGCCGAGCATAAGCGTGAAATGGTCTACAGCCGCTTGGCCAAGCGGCTGCGTCATCACGGCATGACGCGCTTTACCGACTACCTGTCGCGGCTGGAGCGTCAGCCTGACGCGAAAGAGTGGGAAGCGTTCACTAACGCGCTGACGACCAATCTCACGGCTTTTTTCCGTGAGTCACACCACTTTCCGCTGCTTGCCGACCACATCAAGCACAAGCCTGATCCCGTCACCATTTGGTGCTCGGCGGCATCGACGGGAGAAGAGCCCTACTCCATCGCCATGACGCTGTTGGAAACCCTGGGGCCCAAAGCGTCCCAGGCCAAGGTCATTGCCACGGATATCGACACCGAAGCGCTGGCCAAAGCGCGTAAGGGCATCTATCCCCAGGAGCAGGTGCGCAAACTCGACGAAGCGCGGGTTAAGCGGTTCTTTCAGAAGGGGACCGGCAACCATATCGGGCTTGCCCGTGTGCGGCCGGAGGTGTCGGCACTGGTAGAGTTCATGCCACTCAATCTATTGGCACCCCAGTGGCCGGTCAAAGGGCCGTTCGATGCAGTGTTTTGCCGTAATATCATGATTTATTTCGATAAAGACACACAGGCCAAGATTTTGAAGCGGTTCGCACCGCTCATGAAGCCCGACGGTCTGCTTTTTGCGGGGCATTCCGAAAACTTCTCGTATATCAGCGATGCGTTTAAGTTGCGCGGGCAGACGGTTTACACCCTCGCGAAATAAGTGAACAAAAGATGCGCGCTTCGCTCGGCCGTGGGCGTTATCCCCCCACGAGCGACGCGGCAATGGCTACCGTAAGAGGAGGCGTGCTTTGAGCGCAGCCAAGATTAAAGTGTTGTGCGTCGATGATTCGGCGTTGATTCGTGATTTGCTGACGGAAATCATTAACTCACAGCCCGACATGGAAGTCGTCGCCGTTGCGCCTGACCCCATTGCTGCCCGTGATTTGATCAAGCAGCACAACCCTGATGTGCTGACGCTGGATGTCGAGATGCCGCGTATGGACGGACTCGACTTTTTGGAGCGCTTGATGCGTTTGCGCCCGATGCCGGTGCTGATGGTGTCATCGCTGACGCAAAGCGGTTCTGAAATCACCCTGCGAGCGCTGGAGCTGGGCGCGCTGGATTTTGTTGCCAAGCCGAGCCTGGGCATTCGTAGCGGCATGATGGAGTACGCCAACGAGATCGCCGATAAGCTCCGCGCTGCCGCACGCTCTCGCCCGCGTCAGGCGCGTCATAAGAACACGCCCCCGCCCAGCCAGTTAAAAGCGCCGATGACGACCAGTGAAAAGCTCATCATCATCGGCGCCTCCACGGGAGGTACCGAAGCCATCCGCGCGGTGTTGGAGCCGCTGCCCGCCAACGCGCCTGCCATTTTGATCACTCAGCACATGCCGGGGGGCTTTACCCGCTCCTTCGCCGAGCGTCTGGATCGTTTGTGCCGCATCACCGTGAAAGAGGCCACCGACGGCGAGCGTGTGCTACCCGGTCACGCTTACATTGCGCCCGGCGATCAGCACCTGGAGCTGGCACGTAGCGGTGCGAACTACGTGGCCCGGCTCAACGATGGACCGCCGGTGAACCGTCACCGTCCGTCGGTCGATGTGCTGTTTCACTCGGCTTCGAAGCATGCCGGTAAGAACGCCATCGGCGTGATTCTCACTGGGATGGGGAAAGACGGCGCGGCGGGGCTGTTGGAGATGCGCCAGGCAGGCGCGCCCACCATCGCCCAGAACGAAGAGTCCTGCGTGGTGTTCGGCATGCCTCGTGAAGCGATTGCCGTTGGTGGCGCCGTCGAAGTCGTCGCGCTCGACGACATCCCGTCACGGTTGATGGCGCTCATCGCCGCCTCCGGTCGCGCCCAGCGCGTTTGACGACACGATAACGATCATCACCAGGACAGATATTGACAAGGGAAGCTACAACAATGACTCGCTTGCTGCGCAATCTCAGTATTCATGCCGCCGTCGTCACGGCACTTACATGCTTCGTCGCCCTCATTTTGGTGGTGGCCGGGCTAGGGGTCATGGCCGACCGTAACGCGCAAACCAATCTGGCTACGCTCAATTTGATTGGCAATGAACAGCTCAACGAGCTGAACCGCGCGGATTCGCTGCTCAATCAGGCCATGCTGGCGATGGAAACGGCGTCGAATCTGTTGATGGTGGGGCGTACGCAGCAATCCAACGAGCAGGTCGATGTGGCGGCCAACCGCATCGAGCGGGCCGAGCAGCGCTTCAATAAGTTCGCGGCCGCACCACGTACGCCCCAAGGGCAAGTATTGGGTGAGGCGGTGGATGACAATTTCCGCACGGTACTCGAGCTGGTCAAACAGCAGCACGCCAGCTTCGAGTTCATGGATATCAATACCTTCAATCAGTTGCGCGGTGAATTGGCTCAACCGCTTGAAGCGCTTTCAGCCAGTATTACAGCCTTTGTCGAATATGGATTTAATCGGGTTGACAATATCCGTACTGATGCCGAGTCCCAGGGCGATACCTTTACGCTGATTAACGCCCTTGCCGTTGGGTTGGCGCTTCTGGTCACGCTGTTGATCTACCTCGGCTTGCGCCGTACGGTCATTGCGCCGTTGAACAATGCCGTTCAACGGCTGGATCGTATTGCCGAGGCGGATCTGACCCAGCCATTGCCCGAAGCCGGTAAGAATGAAATTGGACGCCTTTTCGCGGCCATGGCGACCATGCAACAGAACCTCAGCGCGACCGTGACACGCGTACGCGAAGGCAGCCGCGAGATTCACCACGGTACCCGAGAAATCGCCAGCGGCAATGCGGATCTCTCGTCACGCACCGAGCAGCAGGCTGCTTCGATCGAGCAAACGGCGGCCAGCATGGAGCAGATGACCGCGACCGTGAAGCAGAACGCTGACAATGCCCGTCAGGCCAGCACCTTGGCTGCGGACGCCTCGACCACGGCCGAGCAGGGCGGCGACGTGGTTCAGCAAGTGGTCGAGACCATGCAGGGTATCTCCACGAGCTCGCAGAAAGTGGCCGACATTACCAGTGTGATCGATTCGATTGCCTTTCAGACCAATATTCTAGCGCTCAACGCCTCCGTCGAAGCGGCGCGGGCCGGTGAGCAGGGGCGCGGCTTTGCCGTCGTGGCGGGCGAGGTGCGCAACCTCGCTAGCCGGAGTGCCGATGCCGCAAAAGAGATTAAAACGCTGATTGACGCCTCTGTTAGCCAAATCAACCAGGGCTCTTCTCTGGTAGAAAAGGCGGGTCAAACCATGACCGACGTGGTCACGGCGGTGCGCCGCGTGACCGATATCATGGATGAGATCTCCGCTGCGTCTCAGGAGCAGAGCGATGGTATCGAGCAGGTGAGTCAGGCCGTTGGCCAGATGGATCAGGTGACGCAGCAAAACGCTGCGCTGGTGCAGCAAGCCTCTGCCGCTGCGGCGTCGCTCGAAGAGCAGGCGAATCGCTTAGAGGAAGCCGTCGCGGTCTTTCAGGTGGTGAGCGCCCAGTCCGCGCGCAGCGCGTTACCGCCGCAGCGTGTCGCGGCGTCGAGCGCGCCTAGCAAACCCGCGCTGGGGAAAGCAGCACCGTCTGCCGCTACGCCGTCGCCGCGTCAAGCGACACCCCAACACCACGATGAGTGGGAAGAGTTTTAACCCTGACTGAATTGACAGTCACCCAATACATGATGTTAGTGAGAGGATGACCCATGGCCGATAAGAACATGAGCTTCTTGGTAGTAGACGACTTTCCCACCATGCGCCGGATCGTCCGCAGCCTGCTCAAAGAGCTTGGCTTTACCAACGTGGATGAAGCCGAAGATGGGCAAGACGCGCTCAACAAGCTGCGCGCTGGCAACTTTGAGTTCGTCGTGTCAGATTGGAACATGCCGAACCTTGACGGCCTGGAGATGCTGAAGGAGATCCGTCAGGATGATGCGTTGAAAGACCTGCCGGTTCTCATGGTGACGGCGGAAGCCAAAAAAGAGAACATCATTGCTGCCGCACAAGCAGGTGCCAATGGTTACGTCGTCAAGCCGTTCACTGCCGCCACCCTGGAAGAGAAGCTGAATAAAATCTTCGAGAAAATGGGTAAATGACGCGGCTGAGCCAAGGTGCTCGGTTAACGAGGAGACAACACAATGAGTCAGAATGAGCAGGGTGGTTCTGCCCAACTGTCCGAAGAAGCCGCTGAAGACCTGATCTTTCGTATCGGTAAGCTCACCCGCATGCTGCGTGACAACATGCGTGAATTGGGCTTGGACAAAGAGATCGAGAAGGCTGCCGAAGCGATTCCCGACGCCCGTGACCGACTGCACTATGTGGCGACGATGACCGAGCAGGCTGCGGACAAGGCGCTCAATGCCATCGACCGTGCACAGCCGCTGCAGGACCAGCTCTCTGAACGCGCTGAAGCCTTGGATAAGCGCTGGGCCGAGTGGTTCGAAGCGCCCAAGGAGTTGGATGACGCCAAGGCGCTGGTCAAAGAGACGCGTACCTACCTGGGCGATGTACCGCAGATGACGGCAGCGACCAACAAAGAGTTGCTGGACATCATGATGGCGCAGGACTTCCAGGATCTCACCGGTCAGGTCATCAAGAAGATGATGGACGTGATCCGCGAGATCGAACACCAGCTGGTTCAGGTGCTGATCGACAACGTGCCCGGCGCAGAAGCGCGTGAAACGATGCAGCGCAAGGCCGAAGATCAGTGGAAAAACGAGAACGCTCGCCGTAACGAAGACCTGCTCAATGGGCCTCAGGTCAAAGAGAACGCCCCCGATATCGTCACCGGACAGGATCAGGTAGACGACTTATTGGACGAATTAGGCTTTTAATGCCGGGTTATTAGCACATTGTAACCCCCTGCATCTGGCAAAATAAGACCTCAGTTCAGCCGTCCTCAAGGGCGGCTGTGCTTATGGTATGCCTTATTTTGGTCAACCGACCACTCGTCAGCCGGATGACAGCATGGCAGATAACGACAGCGATCAGGAAAAAACCGAAGAGGCCACGCCCCGACGCTTGGACAAAGCGCGGGAAGAGGGACAGGTGCCTCGGTCCCGAGAGCTGACGACCTTCATGATGCTGCTCGGAGGCGTGCTGGGTCTGTGGGGCATGGGGCAGATGCTCTACGACCAGCTCGGTATGGTGATGGAGCAGGCGTTCTTGTTCGAGCGCCGCCACGCCATGGAAAGCATGCCGATGCTGGTCAACGCACTCGACTTGGGCCAGCGAACGCTGATAGCGATGCTGCCGCTCTTCCTTCTGCTCACGGTCATTGCGCTGGTTGCGCCCGCTCTGCTGGGCGGCTGGCTCGTCTCCGCCAAATCCCTGCAGCCCAAATTTTCGAAGCTCAATCCCATCAAGGGGATCAAACGCCTCTTCTCCACCCAGGCGCTGGCCGAGCTGGCCAAGGCGATTGCCAAGTCGGTGCTGGTGGGGAGCGTGGCGTTTAGCTTTTTATATTTTAATATGGGGCGCTTCTTAGGGTTGATGGATCAGCCCGTTCAGCAGGCGCTGGTGAGCGCGCTGAACATGGCCGCGCTCGCGGCAGGGCTCATCGTTTTGTCATTGATCGTGGTGATCCTGATTGACGTGCCGTTCCAGCTTTGGAACAACGCCAAGCAGCTGCGCATGACCAAAGAAGAGGTGAAGCAGGAGCACAAGGACTCCGAAGGCGATCCTCACGTCAAAGGGCGCATTCGCCAGCAGCAGCAGGCCATGGCACGTGGGCGCATGATGAGCAAAGTGCCCGAAGCCGATGTGATCATCACCAACCCGACGCATTATGCGGTGGCACTGGTGTACCAAGAGGGGCGCATGGGGGCTCCGCGGCTAGTGGCCAAAGGGGCGGATGCCGTGGCGGCCCGCATCCGTGACATAGGCGAAGAGGCCGGCGTGCCGCGATTGGAAGCAGCGCCTCTGGCGCGTGCCCTGTATCATCACGTGGACTTAGAGGCCGAGGTGCCCGCAGAACTATACACCGCCGTGGCCGAGGTCATGGCCTGGGCCTACCGTCTGAAGCACGTTGCACAGCAAGGAGGCGAGGTGCCCCCCACTCCCGATAATTTACCGGTTCCCCCGGAAATGGACAGTCCCGGCCGTCGCGCCGGTGGCAATGAGGCGCAAACATGAAAGGCTTAAGCCAGTTGATCAATCAGCGACCCTGGATGAACGACGTGAGCATGAAGCTGCTCGCTGGCCCGCTGCTGATTTTAATGATTCTGGGCATGATGATTCTGCCCCTCCCGCCGTTCGCGCTGGATCTGCTGTTCACCTTCAATATTGCGCTGTCGATCATGGTGCTGCTGGTCAGCATGTTTGCCGAAAAGCCGCTGGATTTTGCGGCGTTCCCGGCGGTACTGCTATTCACGACGCTGCTGCGACTCTCTCTAAACGTTGCCTCTACCCGCGTGGTGCTGATGGAAGGGCACGAAGGCGGCGACGCGGCGGGCAAGGTCATCGAGGCGTTTGGTACCTTCCTCGTTGGCGGTAACTTCGCGGTGGGGTTGGTGGTCTTCCTCATTCTGGTCATCATTAACTTCATGGTTATCACCAAGGGTGCCGGGCGTATTGCCGAAGTGGGCGCTCGCTTCGTGCTCGATGCCATGCCTGGCAAGCAGATGGCCATCGATGCCGACTTGAACGCTGGTCTGATCGGGGAAGACGAAGCGAAGAAGCGCCGTGCCGAAGTGGCCCAGGAAGCCGACTTCTACGGCTCCATGGACGGTGCCAGTAAATTCGTCCGCGGTGATGCAGTGGCGGGTCTGGTCATCATGGTGGTCAACATCATTGGCGGTTTGCTGATCGGTATGATGCAGCACGACCTGGGCTTTGCCGATGCCGCGCGTACCTACACGCTGCTGACGATTGGTGACGGCTTGGTCGCACAGATTCCGGCGCTGGTCATCTCGACCGCTGCAGGCGTCACCGTCTCCCGCGTGAACACCGAGCAGGACGTGGGTCAGCAGATGATCAGCCAGCTGTTCGTCAATCCCCAAGTCATGATTCTGGCGGCCATGGTCATGGGCTTGCTTGGCCTTGTGCCCGGCATGCCGAACTTCGTGTTCCTGGTCTTCACTGCGCTGCTGGGCGGTTTGGCGTGGTATCTGATCCGTCGCAAAGAGCATAAGCTGGTCAAAGAAGAGATATCCACGGCACCACCGCCGGTTCAGGAAACGCCAGAGGCCAGCTGGGAAGACGTCCAGCTGGTAGATACGCTGGGCCTGGAAGTGGGCCACCGTTTGATTCCGCTGGTGGATTCACGGCAAAAAGGCGAGCTGTTGGGGCGTATCAAAAGCGTGCGCAAGAAATTCGCCCAGGAGGTGGGCTTCCTGCCGCCGGTGGTGCATATTCGCGATAACTTAGAGCTGCCACCCAACACCTACGTGCTTTCCATGAAGGGTGCCGAAATCGGTCGCGCCGAGGCGCAGCCCGGTAAGTGGCTCGCCATCGACCCTGGCCAAGTGTCTGGGGAGCTGCAGGGCACACCGACCCAAGACCCCGCCTTTGGTCTGCCCGCGGTATGGATCGACGCCAATCAGCGCGAGCATGCCCAGGTCTACGGTTACACGGTCGTGGATGCCAGCACGGTGATTGCCACGCACCTGAACCACTTGTTACATCGCCACTCTCCTGAAATGTTGGGCCGCCAGGAAGTGCAAAAGCTGCTGGACAAGCTGGGCGAAGATCAAAAATCGCTGGTCGAGGAAGTGGTGCCCAAAGCGATCTCGCTCACCGTACTGCAGCGGATTCTGCAGAATTTGCTGGACGAGGACGTATCGATTCGCGACATGCGCACCGTATTGGATACCCTGGCCGAGCACGCTGGGCAGCAGAAAGACCCCAACGAGCTGACCGCGCTGGTGCGTATCGCGCTGGGTCGCGCGATTACCCAGCAGTGGTTCGCAGGCCAAGAGACGCTGCACGTCATGGGCCTCGATGCGCAGCTTGAACAAGTATTGATGCAGGCCATGAACGGTAACGGTGCCATGGAGCCGGGACTGGCGGATACGCTGATGAATCAGGCGCAGCAGGCGCTGGAGAAGCACGAAGGCAGTGGTGAAGCGCCGGTCCTGGTCGTTCAGCACTCGCTGCGAGCGGTGCTGTCGCGCTTTTTGCGCCGCCGGATGCGCCACCTGGTGGTCATGTCCCAGGCCGAGATTCCCGACGACCGCACCCTGCGTGTGACTACCCTGGTGGGTGGCCGCTAAATTGGTAACAGGTGACATATGAGCGTGAGACGTTTTGTCGGAGCAAATAGTCGCGATGTAATGCGCCAAGTGCGCGAAGTACTGGGCGACGATGCGCTAATCGTCGCCAATCGCCGCACCGAAGGCGGCGTTGAAATTCTGGCCATGGCCGACGACGCCGTCGATCAGTTCGACCCGTCGCCGACGACCCCCGTAGAGCCCCCCCGTGAAGCACCGGCTCCCGCCTCAGCCCCCGCTTTCTCGCTGCCGACGCAGCCGGACCCGCTGGAAGCGATGAGCGAGCGCCTGCTGCGGGAAATGCAGGATATGCGTGAGCTGCTCTCCCGCCGTCAGCCGGTCGCCGACCCCTCGCGCGGCGCACAAACGACCTACGAGCACCTGCAAGAGCTGCTGGCGCGGGTAGGCTTTAGCGCCGAGCTGAGCCATGAGGTGCTCGAAGCGCTGCCCGACGAGCTGATGACACGGGAAGGCAGCCAGGACGCTGCCACCGCCTGGCTGCGCGAGCAGCTCATGGCGCGCCTGAAGGTGCTCACGCACGAAGAGCGCTTTTTCGATCAAACCGGTATCGTGGCACTGGTAGGGCCTACCGGTGTCGGTAAAACCACCACCACGGCCAAACTGGCGGCGCGCTTCGTGATGCGCCACGGCACCCGACCCGTAGCCCTGGTGACCACCGACAGTTTCCGGATCGGTGCCCACGAGCAACTGCGTATCTACGCCCGGCTGCTGGATACGCCCATGTATGCCCTCGACGTCGAGCAGCCTATCGACGAGCTGGTAGGGCGGCTGCAAGGCAAACAGTGGGTGATCATCGACACCGTCGGCATGAGCCAGCGGGATCAGCGGGTCATCGAGCAAATTGCGCATTTACAGGGCGGACAGTCGACCGTCAGGCTGGTGCTGCTGCTCAATGCTGCCAGTCAGCCGGAGACCCTCGAAGAAGTGGTGCTGCGCTATCGTCAGGCGGCACGTGCCGCTGGAGCCGAACTCGACGACTGCATCATCACCAAGCAAGACGAAGCCGGGCGGCTGGCACCCGTGCTGGATATCGTGATGCGCCACGGTATGCGCGTGCTGTTTGGCTCATACGGCCAGCAGGTGCCCGAGGACATGGCCGTGGCAACGCCCTCTGGGTTGATCGATCAAGCGCTATCTACCCGTGCTTCCAACGTTTCGGCGAACCGGTCTGCGCCGGTGAGCTTGCCGCGCTGGTCCCGGGACGTGCTGGGCCAAGGACGCAGGCTGTCGTCGGTCCTGACGCGGTTGCGTCAGCGGGTCGTCGATTTTCATCGGTTAGAGGCCGCCTGGGACATCGCGGCGTTGCCCAGCGTAGTGCAAGACCAGCGCCTGGAGGCGCTGCTGACCGGCGCGCAGGCCACCCATGACGCGATGGGCATCGTGTGGTCGCCAAGACGCAACGAGCGTGGCTGCGACTGGTCGATGCCGGACGTGGCGCTGAACGAACAGGGCGCTTGGCTGGCGCTAACGCGTTTACAGCACCGCCAACCGGCGGGATGGCAGCCACGCTTGGCGCACTGCCCGACAGACATTGCCGTCCACTTGCTGCCCGCTCTACCGCAGCCAGACACGCTGGCATGGCTCGCCGACCAACACTTGACCTGGGTCAGCGCCGTGTCCGCGAGTCAACGCGTACACTGTCAGGGCGAGCGCTACACCCTGCGCACGCTGTTTCAAGAGAGTACGCTCACTCACGCCGTGAACATTCGGTTTCGCGGGCAAGGCATGCAGCTGCTGACCGCCTACGTGGAGGCGACAGATGCCGCTGGCAACGCCGTGCTGGCCTGGGTCGGCGAGGTTCGCGATCCAGAGAGCAGCAAGCGCGTGGTGCGCCGCTACTGGCTGACGCCTGCCCGACTGGGAAGCGATGTGCTATCGCTGCTGGTCACCCAGTTACAGAGTGACGGGTTGTCGGCGCTCACCAAGCGGGCTTGGCAGCAGTTGAAAGAAGCGGATGGTGGCGAAGTGAGCAGTGAGCTGCGGCTACTCATGGCCAGCGGTGCCGCCACAGTGGCGGGCCATTTGGACCTGGCCGATGACGAAGCGGCCCAAGCCTTACGGGCCGATCTGCTGCGTCTGCTAGGTACCCAGCGAAAACGCCGCGACACCGCGCTGCTGGACGCCTTGGTGCATGTATTGATGGCCCGTGATGCCATTCGTCAGCTAGGTAGCGTCAGTCGTGAGGGCTTGGTATGAGCGGTCAAGATCAAGCGGCGGGCCTGCGTAAATGGGCCGATCTGCAGCGCCAGCAGCGGGCCGCAGAGGACGAACCGCAAGATGCCCAGGACGCAACAGCGGCTCCTGCCGCGCCCGTCACTGCCGAAGAGGCCGCGGTGCATACCCAGGACGCCTTGGCACCCACGGTCGCCTCGGCCGCCGAGCCCGCGACGGTGACGCCACCGCGCCCTCAAAAACCGCTGGTCGTGGTAGGGCTCCCGAACACGGGGGCCGCGCAGGTGGATAAAGTGCGCGGCCGCTTGGGGCAGTGGTCTGCGTTGGGCCGCCAATGGGCAGGCGACCCCCAGGATTGGAAGATTCAGGTGGTCATGGCCGACACGCCGTCGCTGGCCACGCTGGCGAAGGCGCATGCCCGCTGGGCGCTATGGGTCAGCAGCGATGCCGATGCCTTCGCCAGTATGTATCGGGTGCTTCGCCAAGTGCGGGAGCACGGCGGCCCGCGACGTCTGCTAGCGCTCCACGAGCCGCACCTACCGCGCCAAGGGCTGCTGGAGAATTTGCGTGATGCCGCCGCGCACTACTTGGACATCGAGCTGCTACTGCTGGCGCGCTGAACGGCTGTCCGCCGAGGTGAAAATGATGCAGCATGGGGACCAACGTATGAGACCGATGGCCTTACCGGTGTGGAAAAACGTTGTACAGTCGTGCATTGGGCGGTTAGCGCTCGCCGCAATGCTGAGTGCTGCCCTGCTGTCGCTTGACGTACAGGCGGCGACCCCCGGCAGCTGGAGTCGCGACGTACCGGGCGTACTGGTGGCTATGAATGACCGCACCAGCAACAGTCAGGCGATTGCGCCACCGGCAGGCATCCCGTTGGGGGCGGCGACCCTGTCCCGTGTTCAGTGGCGGTTCGAGGCGCCTCCCAGCCAGCCTATCAACGCGTGGCTGTGTCACCCAGAGCGCTGTGTAGCACTGTCGGGCATGCGTGGCAGCACCACCGCGCTGGAAGGTGCGCTGGCGAATGCGCCGCTGCACTTCCGATTTGCCCTGTCCCCCGGCCAGCGGCCGGTACGCGTGCAGGGTTTACAGGTGATAGTGAACTATCAGTAAAGGTCGTTTAGCCGCGAGGCACGAGGATGTATACAGCACAAGGCAGGATCAAACAGAGTGAGCTGTTAACCCAATACATGCCACTGGTGCGACGTCAGGCCTTAACGCTGCAGGTAAGGTTGCCCGCGAGTATTGAGCTAGATGATCTGATCCAGGCGGGCATGGTCGGGCTGTTGGAAGCGCTGGGACGCTTCGACGCTGCCCAGGGCGCAACGTTTGCAACGTTTGCCAGCCAGCGGATTCGCGGTGCCATGATGGATGAGCTGCGCACCCGCGATTGGCTGCCGCGCAGCGTGCGCCGTTCGGCGCGGGCGGTGGATGACGCAGTGCGTCGTCTAGAGCAGCGGTTGGGGCGTCCTCCTGAAGAGGGCGAAATTGCCCGCGAGCTGGGGATGCCGCTGAGCGAATACCAACAGCTGTTGAACGACACTAATAGCGGCCAACTGCTGCCGTTCGAAGAGCTGGTCGCCGATGGCGGCGAGCCCGCCGGGGACGATGCCCAGCACCGGCCGTTCGACCAGCTGCTCGACGAGCAGCAGCGGCAAACGCTGATCGAGGCTATCGAAGCACTGCCCGAGCGTGAAAAGCTCTTGATGGCGCTCTACTACCAAGAAGAGATGAATCTTAAAGAGGTCGGTGCCGTGCTGGGCGTCACCGAGTCGCGGGTGTCCCAGTTGCACAGCCAGGCGGTGAGCCGCCTGCGGGCGCGCCTGCACGAACACGATTAACCCTGGAACTCACTAACCCTAACCGGCGAGGAGCCGTTGATGAACCCATCTACGCTGATCGGTATCTTTGCCAGCATGTTGCTGCTGGTGAGCGTGCTGTTCTTTACCGCAGAGTCGCCCGAAAGTTTTATCAATTTGCCGGGTTTGGCCATCGTGATCACCGGTACGCTGGCGGCGACCTTCATCAGCTATCCGTTGAAGGAAGTATTGCGGGTGGTTCGCCTGGTGGGCTTGGTATTTCGCCGTGAAAATACGTACGTGCGCGACGATATCAACGAACTGGTCGCCATGTCGCGGCTATGGTTCAAAGGCGATGTGCGTGCCGTAGAGCGGGAGCTCGAGCACACCCGTAACCCGTTTCTGCGCACCGGCATCCAACTGGTGATCGCCAACACCAAAGAGGATGAGATTTTCGACATGTTGCGCTGGCGTATCGCCCGCTTGAAAGCCCGCGAACACGCCGAAGCGCAGATTTTTCGCACCATGGCGACCTACGCACCCGCCTTCGGGATGATTGGTACGCTGGTGGGGTTGGTCAACATGCTCGAAGTGATGGATGCGGGTGATCTGCAGGTCATCGGCCCGCGTATGGCGGTGGCGCTATTGACCACGTTCTACGGCATTTTGTTGGCCAATCTCGTGTTCAAGCCCATTGCGGTCAAACTAGAGCGGCGCACCGAAGAGCGTTTGATCACCATGAACATGGTGCTAGAAGGCATTTCTCTGATCACCAAGCGTCGCCTGCCATCGTTCATCGAAGAGACGCTCAACTCTTTCGTGGCGAACTACCATGATGAAATCCGTGACGCCAACGTCAAACCGCGTCCCGACGTAGGCTCCGCACTCAAAGGGTAATGCCATGCTCGACCGCGACTCACGGCATGCCCTGGAGCTGCCCGCTGCGGCGGGGGAGAGCGACGAAAGCTGGTTGACCAGCTATCTGGATGTCCTCACCCTGCTCATCACGCTGTTCGTTCTGCTGCTGGCCCTGACGCCGCCGGGCGGTGGCGAAGGGGGCGATAGCGATGCCATGCGTGCCGCCAGCGCCGTGACATCGCTGCCGCTGGCCAGTCTTGCCACCGGTATCCACCCCCGTCATGATGGCTTGCAGCCTCAAATGGCAGGGTTGGATATACCCGGTGTGAGCGTCTCCCAGGGTCAAGAAGGGGTGACCCTGCGCATCGATGACAGCCTTTTGTTTCCCAGCGGGAACGATGTGCTAACGCCTCAAGGGCAAGATGTGTTAGAACGGCTCTCCTCCGTACTGGAGACCTTCGACGGTCAAATCTCCGTTGAAGGCCACACCGATAATGTGCCTATCTCGACGTCGCGGTTTCCTTCAAACTGGGAACTGTCGGTAGGGCGTGCCATTGCGGTCGTGCGCCAATTAGAACGGCAAGGCATTGCCATTTCACGTATGCGGGCGGTCGGTTACGCCGACACCCAACCCATGGAAAGTAACGCTACCTCGGAAGGGCGAGCAGCCAACCGGCGCGTTGAACTGTTGCTACGGCAGCAGGTCGAGGGGTAAAGCACTATCTCGAGGCTATCTTCGTGTCGAAGCATCACTCGCTACTCCAATCGTTTGGCGCCGTCATGGTGCTCGATGCTGAGAGTAAGCACATTCAAGCGGTCAGCCGTCATTTGACCAAGCTGCTAGGGGTGGTGGATCAAGAGCACCAGGCGCTGACGCCTGCCAGCGTCCTGGGTAAACGATTGAGTCAGCGGTTGCGCCAAGAGCTTCAAGGGCAGCAGCGGCTGGCGAGCCCCCTGGCCTTCCGGCCACCGAATACCACCACGCGGCTGCAGATCCACGCTCACCGCACCCATCACCATGTGATCGTCGAGCTCGAACCTCTTAATCCGTTGGGCAAACGGCGACTGCTAGGCACTGTCAACGAGCGCTTGATGCGTTTGGCCGAAGCGACCCATCAAGAAGAGCTGTTGGATGTGCTGGTGAGCGCCGTGCAGCAGTTGACCGGCCACGACCGTGTGTCGGTGTGCCATTTCGATAGCGACTGGCACGGGCTGATCGTCGCCGAGGCGCAAGGTGGTCCTTTGCCTGCGCTGCTGGGGCAGCGCTTCCCGGCCAGTGACTTTCCCGTCACGCTACGCCGAACCTACGAACGGCATCCCGTTCGCCTGATTTATGACGTGTGTGCCCCCGCCGAACCGCCGCTGCCGTGTACGCCAGATGGTGAGAACGTCGATCTGCGCCACTGTTTTCTACGAGCCCCTGCGCCGGAGCGCCAGCGCTACTTGCAGCGGCTAGGCGTTCGCGGTTCGCTGAGCCTGGCCATGCAGGGCGATAATGGGCTATGGGGCCTGCTGTTTTGTCACTCGGCAGCGCCGCATCCCGTATCGCCCCCGGTGCGCGATGCCGTACGCACGCTGGTGCAGATGGCGACCCAGCGGCTGTTGCTACTTCGGGCGCGACAAGAGGCCCGCTATTTGCAGCGCGTGCAGGATAGCCTGGTGCTATCCACGAATGCCCGGAGCGAGCCGCAAAGTCCCGCCGACTTGTTGGAGGCTCAGGCAGAGACATGGTGCTCGCTGTTCCGCGCCCACGGTGTGGCGCTGTGGTTGAAAGGCAGTGTTTACGCCTGTGGTCATACTCCCGAAGCGGCGGTGATTTGCCAGTTCGTCAAACGCCTGGAGAAAGCCCATCGGCATAGCGGCCCCTGGTGCACACGAGGGGCTGCAAGCGAGCCGCTGACCGCATCGCTGTGCATGCCCGAACAGTGCGGCATTCTGGCCGTACCGCTACCCATGAGCCCTGCCCAGCGTGGCTGGCTGATGTTCTTCCGGCCCGAGCAGGTGGAAACCCTCTACTGGGCAATGCAGCCGACCTCGGCACCGTTACCGTCGGTGATGGTCGCGCCGTCGGCGGCCTGGTGCGAAGAGGTGGTGGGCAAGAGCGAGGCGTGGCAGCGCGTCGAGCGACTGGCCGTCATGGACTTGGGGGAAGATCTGACTCTGGCCATCTCCGCCTATGAGATCAGCACGCTGAACATGCATTTAGAGCGTGAGCGTAAAGCGCTGGCCGCCGCGAACCAGCGCTTGGAGCAGCTGGCGCACTTCGATCCGCTCACTCAGGTGTGGAACCGCTACCGTATCGAACAAGCCATCGATGCAGAGCTGGTGGCGGCCAAGCGATACGGCGCGGCCTTTGCGCTGCTGCTGTTCGACGTGGATCACTTCAAACAGATCAACGATACCCATGGCCACAGCGTCGGCGACGACGTGCTGGTGTCGCTGGCGCGCCTAGTGGAGACGTCCCTGCGCGGCTGCGACCACCTGGGGCGTTGGGGCGGCGAAGAGTTCGTGGTACTGGCGACCCACTCGGACATGGACGCTGCCGTCGGCCTGGCGGAGCGGCTGCGTAGCCTCGTCGCGACGCTGCACGTCAACGGTCTTGAGCAACCCATCACGGTGAGCATTGGCGTGGCGATTTGGCAGCCAGGCGATAGCTGTAAAACGCTCATGGCCCGCGCCGACGTGGCCATGTATCGAGCCAAACGCAGCGGGCGCAACCGGGTAGAGCTGGCCGAAGAGCGCGTGCTCTAAGGCGCGCTGGGTGCCTCGGCAGCCGCGCCAGCGCATAGCACCTGCATCCGCGCCAAGGCTTCGTCTGCCCCCGCCAAGCTAAAGGTCATGTACCACGGCTCCTGCTCGTTTTGATCGAAGCCCAGAAAGAGCTGTTCCCCCGTTTGCATCTCCTCGATCAGCTGCACCATATCGCCCAGATAGAAGTGGGCGTAGAAACCGTCATCACCGCGTTCGGTGATGAACTCAGCCATGGTATCGACAATTGGCTGATCATCGATGCGCAGCCGCGTGGGCACGAGGTTTACCGCGCGACTCTCTCCTTGCTGCTGTTCTAGCGTGACCCGCATCTCTAGCCAAGGCAGATCGCAGACGCCTTGGGTCGCGTTCACGCTGAGCGTAGCGTCGGAGTAGCTGTGGGTTTCTACGGCACGGAAGTGACGTTCGTCGCCCAGGGTGAGGGCCATCGACTGCCAGTGCTCGTGACGCTCGGTGGCGTTGACATTGAACGTCTCTGCCTGCGTCAGCGCTGGACTGGCGAGAAGTAGGGCGGAGAGGGCGTAGGGGATAGCGTTAAGGGCGCGTGTGAGGTTCATAGGTCGTATCGTCATCGAAATCCCTAAGCCTATAGCGTGTTGGGAATAAGCAAAAGGGTAAGGTGCTGATTTTTCTATATCTAGTGTGTTTTATGAAAAAATACGGCCCATATAGTAGAAAGTCGGGTCTATACTCCTTGGCGATGCCTCGTATAATCGGGCTGTTCTCAGCCGCTATTGATCCCTCGTGAAGGAGTTTCGTGACATGAACACCGCAGCCAAGGCGATGAAGACATCCAGTGAGGTCCCTCTACAGGCCCCCTCTAGAGAGATCTGGGATGCCAAATATCGATTGAAAGATCGCCATGGCCAGCCGGTGGATCAGGACGTCTCGGCGACGTTCGAGCGCGTAGCGCGGGCGCTGGCGGCCGTCGAGGGAGATCGCGCTGACGAGTGGCTGCCCAAGTTCCGCTGGGCGCTGGAGAACGGTGCCATTCCCGCCGGGCGCATTCTCTCCAATGCCGGCGCCGAAGCCTATAAGCCCGCCGTCAGCCTGATCAACTGCACCGTGTCGCGCACCATTCGGGATTCCATGCGCGATATTCTCGATTCCGTGGTCGATGCGGGAATGACGCTGAAATCAGGGGCCGGGATCGGCTACGACTTTTCCACTCTGCGCCATAAGGGCGCGTTCGTGTTTGGCGCAGGCGCGGGCACCAATGGCCCGTTGGCCTTCATGGATATCTACGACAAGATGTGTTTCACCGTGGCATCTGCCGGGGGCCGTCGCGGTGCGCAGATGGGTACCTTCGATGTGGGCCACCCTGACGTGCGGGCGTTCATTCAGGCCAAACGCGAAGCCGGGCGGCTGCGTCAGTTCAATCTGAGCCTGCTGATCACCGACGAGTTCATGGAAGCCGTGAAGCACAACGCCGACTGGCCGCTGGCCTTTCCGCTGCACCCAGGTGAAAAAGAGGACGTGAGCGCTGACGACATCATTTACCGCGACTGGCCGGTGGTAGAAGAGGGCTACACGGTGGATGATCAGGGGCGCGTGGCCTGCCGTATTGTCGAGGTGATCAAGGCCCGCGAGCTGTGGGACACGATCATGGCCTCCACCTACGACTACGCCGAGCCGGGCTTCATCTTGATCGATCAGGTCAATCGCATGAACAACAACTGGTTCTGCGAAGATATCCGCGCGACCAACCCTTGCGGCGAGCAGCCGCTACCGCCAGAGGGAGCTTGCCTGCTGGGCTCGGTCAACCTAACCAAGTTCGTGATCGAACCGTTCGGCGCCGAGCCGCGGTTTGATTGGGAGCGCTATCGCAACGTCGTGGCGATCTTTACGCGCATGCTCGATAACGTGGTGGACATTGCTGGCTTGCCGCTTCCCCAGCAGCAGCGTGAAATCGAAGCCAAGCGTCGCCACGGCATGGGCTTTTTGGGTCTGGGCTCGACGCTGACGATGCTGAAAATTCCCTACGGTTCTCAAGCGTCGTTGGCCTTCACCGAAGAGGTGAGCCGTCATCTGGCGTTAGAGGGATGGAAGCAGGCCCTGGTGCTTTCTAAAGAGAAGGGCATGGCGCCTGTGCTTGAAGAGGAGCACACCATTACGCCCAAGATGATGCGCGAGCGCCCACAACTGGCCAGCGACGGTTACGAGGTAGGCGACAAGGTGCCGGGCCGCATCCTTCACGCCCGCTACAGTCAATACATGGCCAAAGTGGCCGAGCTGGAGCCGGAGCTGGTGGCACAGCTTGCTGAACACGGCGCACGCTTTACCCACCACAGTTCGATTGCACCCACGGGTACAATCTCGCTCTCCATGGGTAACAACGCCTCGAATGGTATCGAGCCGTCGTTCTCTCATCGCTATTTCCGCAACATCATTCAGTCCGGCAAAAAGACCAAGGAGCAGGTGGAAGTGGTCTCCTTCGAGCTGGCCGCCTATCGCCACTTCATCGCTGCCGATGCGGTAGAAAGCGATCTGCCGGACTACTTCATTACCGCTGATTCGGTGTCCCCAGAGCAGCATGTGGCGGTACAAGCAGCGGCACAGCAGTGGGTGGATTCTGCCATTTCCAAAACGGTCAACGTGCCGACCGAGTTCCCGTTCGAGCAGTTCCAAGACCTCTATTTGCAGGCGTATGAGAGCCGTTTGAAAGGCTGCACTACCTTCCGCTTCAACCCGGAAGCTTTCCAGGGCGTGCTGGTGCGTGAGGATGACCTGAAGAACACCACTTACGTGTTCGAGCTGGAGAGTGGCGAGACGCTGGAGCTAACGGGTGACGAAAAAGTGCTTTACGACGGTGAGGAGCATAACGCCGCCAATCTGTTCGATGCCTTGAAAGAGGGCACCTACGGCAAGTGGTAAGCGCCAACGCTGGCTTGATGAACTGTCGAAAGACCTGGAGAGAACGTTATGGCGGTCGAAATTACGTCGAAAATTGTCGGTTACCGGATCAAGCAGCCGGAGCAGCCAGCCCCCGAGCCCGTGTTGGCCGAAGAGGACCCGCTGACGGTCCGTATTCCATCGCGCCCAGAGGGGACGCTGGAGGCGGTGTCGGAGAAGATCTCCTACGTGGGGGCCGAAGGGCGCAAGAAGGTCTATTTGCTGGTGTCGTTCATGCCCGTGGAGGGTGTGGTCGGCGGGCAGCGCGTCGTGATCGAGCGCCCGGTAGAGTTCTTCTTCCCGTCGGGCCAGCTCTCCAGCGAGCACCAGTGGATCACCGCCACCATGCGCAGCCTATCGCTGGCTGCGCGGGGTGGCTATGTCACGCAGGCCGTGGCGGACCTGCGCAAGGTGGCCTGGGACAAAGGGCTGGTGCGCTGCGGAATGAACCGCTGGAACAAACCGATGTTTCACGATTCGGAAGTGGCGGCGATTGCCTGGTCGATTCAGCAAATTCTCTATCGGCGAGGTTTCTTGGATCAGGAGGGCAACCAAGTGCCGGTGGAGACGCTGGTGGCTCGCTATGCCCATCGGATGCAGCACGGCCATGCGTGGCAGCCCGACGAGCGCCCAACCGTCGATGAGGCCGCAGCCACGCCTACATCCGCCAGCGGCACTCCAGCCACCGTGGGCACCTGCCCCGAATGCCGAGGGGACTTGATCATGATGGATGGCTGCCCTACCTGTTATGCCGGTTGCGGCTGGTCCAAATGCGGCTAACGCCTCCCGTCTCGTCGCCCTCCAGCAGGGCGACGGAAAGAGGCCCTCGTGAAGCCATCAATCATTGAATAAGGGACGAACGTTATCGGTCAGGTAGCAGTCATCGAACTCTCCTTCTGTGGCCAGCGCCTCGAGATCGGGAATCGACACGTGGTGGCGGTCACGGAAGACCAGTCCATCCTCGCTGAGTGCACTGAACGTGCGGCTGACATGCACCGGACTCAGCCCGAGAATATCCGCCAGCTGCTCCTGGGAGAGCGGTAAACGAAACTGCCCGCTGATATCGTCATTGGTTTGGCGTAGGCGCAGGTACATTTCATGGAGAAAATGCGCCATTTTTTGGCGCGCGCTGCGCCGCGCGAGATTCACCAACCGCTCGGTGAGCAGCGCCTGTTGACGACTGCCGATGGCAAACATCACCGAGGTCAGTGGCAGCGACTGGCGAAACAGCTCCAACATCCGCTTGTGGGGGAAGTGGCACACTACCCCGTCGGTAATCATGCGCACGTTCTCAAGCCGTTGAGAAAAGGCGAATTCCCTCAAGCCGATGATGTCGCCGGGGAGAAACACTTCCAAAATTTGCCGATCACCGTTTTCCAGGTGACGGTAAGAGTAAGCCCAGCCGCTGCGCAGCGTACAAAACTCGTTGGCGGGGGCGCCCATCTCCCAAAGTAGCGAGCCAGACTTGATGTCAGTCGGGCTCTCTTCCAGCGAGTCGAGCAACTGCTTTTCGTCGTCTGTCAGCGTGCAGTAGTGGCTAAAGTGGCGAATAATGCAGCTCTTATCCTGTTCCACGCGTCCTTCTCCTCGATGCAATCCACCTTTGTTAAACGGCGTCGCTACTTACTATAAGCAGTCTATGCGGGGCATGCCTGCTCTTTTACTCTCCCCGGCGCGCTCGCGCCGGGGAGAGGCCGCTTAGGATGTGGACGACGCACGGTTACCCCGCTCAAGAAGAGGAGCCAAGAAGCGCCCCGTGTGGGAAACGCTCTGCTTGGCAATCTGCTCTGGGGTGCCTTCGGCGATGATTTGTCCGCCCCCGGAGCCCCCTTCTGGGCCAAGGTCGATCAGCCAGTCCGCGGTCTTGATCACATCCAGATTGTGCTCGATGACCACGATGGTATTGCCGTGGTCGCGCAGGCGGTGCAGTACCGTGAGCAGTTGACGAATATCCTCGAAATGCAGCCCCGTGGTGGGCTCATCCAGAATGTAGAGCGTTTTACCGGTATCGCGCTTGGCCAGCTCGCGGGCCAGCTTGACCCGCTGGGCCTCGCCGCCGGAGAGCGTGGTCGCGCTCTGCCCCAAGCGAATGTACGACAGGCCGACATCCATCAGCGTTTGCAGACGGCGGGCAATGGCAGGCACCGGGCTGAAGAACGCCAGCGCGTCTTCCACGGTCATTTCCAGCACTTCGTGGATGGTCTTGCCTTTGTAGTGAATATCCAGCGTTTCACGGTTATAGCGCTTGCCTTTACACACGTCGCAGGGCACGTAGATATCCGGCAGGAAGTGCATCTCTACCTTGATCATCCCTTCGCCCTGGCACGCTTCGCAGCGCCCGCCCTTGACGTTAAAGCTGAAGCGGCCCGGCTTATAGCCCCGCGAGCGCGCCTCTTGGGTTCCCGCAAACAGCTCGCGAATGGGCGTGAAAATACCGGTGTACGTCGCTGGATTGGAGCGCGGTGTCCGGCCAATGGGGCTCTGGTCGATATCGATCACTTTATCGAGCTGATCGAGACCCTCGACCTTCTCGTAGGGCGCTGGGGTCAAGGTGGTGGCGCGGTTGAGTTCGCGGGCCGCAATGGGCATCAGCGTGCCGTTGATCAGCGTCGACTTGCCCGAGCCGGAGACCCCGGTCACGGCAATGAACAGCCCCAGCGGCAGGCTGAGGGTAACGTTCTGTAAGTTATTACCCGTAGCGCCGCGCACGACCAGCTGCTTTTCCGGGTTGCCGGGAATGCGGTAGGGCGGCACGGCAATTTCGCGGGTGCCGGAGAGGTATTGACCGGTCAGTGAGTGGGGGTTGTCCATCACCTGCTGCGGCGTGCCTTGGGCGACGATTTCACCGCCGTGCACCCCGGCACCGGGGCCAATGTCCAGGACATGGTCCGCCGCGCGAATGGCGTCTTCGTCGTGCTCGACCACGATCACGGTGTTGCCCAGGTCGCGCAGCCGCTCCAGGGTTTTCAACAGGCGATCGTTATCCCGTTGGTGCAGGCCGATGGAGGGCTCGTCCAGGATGTACATGACGCCTACCAGCCCTGCGCCGATCTGGCTAGCCAGACGGATACGCTGGGCTTCGCCGCCGGAGAGGGTGTCGGCGCTGCGCTCTAGGTTCAGGTAGTCCAGACCCACGTTGACCAGGAACTCTAGGCGCGCGTGGATCTCGTTGACGATCTTGTCGGCGATTTCGCCTTTGCGGCCCGGCAGGGCCAGCTCGGCAAAGTAGCGCCACGCGTCGCCAATCGGCAGGTGAACGATATCCGCAATGTTATGGTCGTCCACGTACACATGGCGCGACTCTTTGCGCAGCCGCGAGCCGCCGCAGGTGGTACACGGCTGCACGGCGATATACTTGGCGAGATCGTCACGCACCATGTTGGATTCGGTTTCCCGATAGCGGCGCTGCATGTTGGGCAGCACGCCTTCAAAGGCATGCTCCCGGGTGACTTTGCGGCCGCGATCCCCGACGTACACGAACGGAATTTGCTCATTGCCGCTACCGTTGAGGATGATCTCACGCTCGTGGCGCGCCAGCTCCTGCCACGGCGTTTCCAGCTCGAAGCGATAGTGCTTGGCCAGGGCCTGTAGCTGGGTGAAGTAGTAGATGTTGCGGCGATCCCAGCCCTTGATCACGCCCTCCGCCAAAGAGAGCTCTGGGTGGCTGATGAGCTTGTCGGGGTCGAAGTATTGTTGAACGCCCAAGCCGTCGCAGGTCGGGCAGGCACCCGCCGGGTTGTTGAAGGAGAACATGCGCGGCTCGAGCTCGGAGAGCGAGTAGCCACACACCGGGCAGGCAAAGCGCGACGAGAAGGCGAGGTCTTCCTGCTCGCCGTCCATGAAGTGAATCATCGCCGTGCCGTCGGCAAGGTTCAGCGCCGTTTCAAACGACTCCGCGAGTCGCTGAGCAATGTCGTCGCGCACTTTGAAGCGGTCGACCACTACGCTGATGTCATGCTTTTTACGCTTATCCAGCGGCGCGATGTCGTCGAGTTCGAGCACTTGACCGTCGATCTGAACCCGCACGAAGCCCTGGGCGCGTAGCTCACTGAGCAGCTGCAGGTGCTCACCTTTGCGGCCCTTCACCACCGGGGCCAGCAGCATCAGCTTGGTGCCCTCGGCGAGGTTCATCACCTGGTCGACCATTTGCGAGATGGTTTGTGCTTCCAGGTCTTCCCCGTGCTCAGGGCAGCGCGGTGTGCCCGCGCGGGCAAACAGCAGGCGCAGGTAGTCGTAAATTTCGGTGATCGTGCCGACCGTCGAGCGGGGATTGTGCGAGGTGGATTTCTGCTCGATGGAGATGGCCGGAGAGAGCCCTTCGATGTGATCCACATCGGGTTTTTCCATCATTGACAGGAACTGACGCGCATAGGTGGAGAGCGACTCCACGTAGCGACGCTGCCCCTCCGCGTAAAGCGTATCGAACGCCAGCGATGACTTGCCGGAGCCGGAGAGCCCGGTAATGACAATCAGTTTGTCACGGGGCAGCTCCACATCGATCTGCTTGAGGTTGTGGGTGCGGGCACCCCTGACCAGAATGCTGTCCATCAACACCTCGAATCGCGTGGCAAAAGCGTAATTATACGTTTGCTGTACCCTTCCCGGCAAAACTGTCTCGGCTGTCGCCGCTGTGCTTGGCGTTTCCAGCGTGATGACAAAGCGCTAGAATGGGGGGTTACCTCAGGCCGTTCTGGCCCATCCACCATACACAAGGGCACTATGCGCAAGGTTTCCGCACTGCTGCTGGCCGCTGAACGCCGTGCAATCAGCGGCTTGGCTGGCCTTTATGCGTCTCGTATGCTGGGACTCTTCATGGTTCTGCCGGTGCTCGCGCTCTATGCCGATACGCTGGCAGGCGCGACGCCGCTGCTCGTTGGGGTAGCGTTAGGCATCTATGGCCTGACCCAAGCGTCGCTGCAGATTCCGTTTGGCCTGCTCTCTGATCGTATCGGGCGCAAACGCGTGATTGCCATGGGGCTTTTGATCTTTGCCGTCGGCAGCGTGGTCGCCGCGATGGCGGATACGATTGTCGGCGTGATCGCCGGGCGCGCGCTGCAGGGCGGCGGCGCCGTGGCCGCCGCCATCATGGCGCTGCTCGCCGATCAAACCCGCGAGCAGGTTCGCACCGCCGCCATGGCCACTATCGGTCTCTCGATTGGCGTCTCGTTCGCCATTGCCATGGTGCTTGGCCCCTGGCTGGCCGCCTGGGCCGGGCTCTCCGGGGTGTTTTGGTTTACCGCGCTGCTGACGCTCGTGGGGCTGGTCGTGCTGTGGCGCTGGGTACCGCCCGCGCCGCGTCGGTTGCGTCATCGCGACGTAGGGCTGGACCGTCAGCAGTTCAAGAGTGTGATCACCCGGCCAGACCTGTGGCGGCTGGATCTATCGATTTTTGCCCTGCACCTGGTGCTGATGGCCATTTTCGTCGCCATTCCGTTTCGCCTGCTCAACGCTGGCGTAGCGGTGGAGTACCATGGGCTTGCCTATCTCGGCATCATGGCACTGTCGTTCGTCGCCATGGTGCCGCTGGTCATCGTCGCGGAGAAGCGTCAGCGGATGAAGCTGATGTGCCTGCTGGCCATTGGGGCCATTGCCTTGAGCCTGGCGAGCCTGGGGATGCCGCTCTCCCAAGGGCACTGGCTGTTCGTGTGGCTGTTCGTGTTTTTTACCGGATTTAATTTGCTGGAGGCGACGCTGCCTTCCATGCTCAGTAAGCTGGCTCCCGCCGGCGCCAAAGGAACGGCGATGGGGGTGTACTCCACCAGCCAGTTTTTAGGCGCATTTTTGGGCGGCACGCTGGGCGGCTTGTTAGCCAACGTGTGGGGGCTCAACGCTGTCTTTATCGGCTGCGCCGTGCTGGCGCTGGGGTGGTGGGCGGCCATGTGGCGCATGCCCTCGCCGCCGCCGCTCTCGAGTGAAGTGATGGCGCTGCACGAGACGCAGCCCGATGCGATGAACCTGTTGATGGAGCATCTCGCCGACGTGGTCGGTGTGGAAGATGTGATGGTCGTGCCCGAAGAGCGGTTGGTCTATTTGAAAGTCAATCGGGACGCGCTGGACCAAGCGGCGCTGGCGAGATTGATGTCACCGCCACGAACCTAACGACTTACCGCTGGCTATGCTGTGACGGGCAGTCAGTGAACCGTTAATGTATACGATGAATGATGACGAGGAGCGACCTTATGGCGCGCGGTATTAACAAAGTAATCTTGATTGGCAACCTGGGCCAAGACCCGGAAGTTCGTTTCACGCCCTCCGGCACTGCCGTGGCGAACCTGAACTTGGCCACCTCCGACACTTGGATGGATCGTCAGAGCGGCCAGCGCCAGGAGCGCACCGAGTGGCACCGTGTGGTGCTGTTCAATAAGACGGCCGAGATTGCCCAGCAGTACCTGAAAAAAGGTTCGAAGGTCTACATCGAAGGCCGCCTGCAAACGCGCAAGTGGCAGGATCAAAATGGTCAGGACCGCTACAGCACAGAAATCGTCGCCAACGACATGCAGATGCTCGATGGCCGCAGCGGCGATTACCAGGGCGGCGGTGCGCCGCAAGGTGGCTACGCCCAGCAGGCTCCCGCTCAGCAGGCGCCGCCGCAGCAACACTATGGCCAGCAACCGCCTCAGCAGGGTGGCTATCCGTCGCAGGGTGCTCCCCAGCGTAACGCCCCTGCCCCGCAGCCTCAGCAGCCTGCACCCAACCAGCAGAACAGCAGCTACGGCGCGCCCGATCCGGGCAATTTCGACGATTTCGATGACGAGATTCCGTTCTGATTCGCGTCTTGCTGCGTCGTCATGGGGTGACGCGCGAGCCGCTATGTTCTTGGGTTGAGGGAGAGGGTCTGTCTTGAAGCTGCTGATACTGGATGCCGGGCACTGCTTGAGTTTAGCACTCGCCCGGGAAGCGAGCCGGCGCACCGATACCGAGCTCGTGATTGAACAGGGCCTCGACGTCACGCCGAGCCAGCTACAGGCCATCGCGCCCGATGCGGTGATCATTCCACCGCTGGCGCATCCGCTGAGCATGACCCCTGCCGAGGTGAAAGCCCATGCGGACGCCGTGGATCGCTGCGTGGATGCGTGTCAAACCCAAGGGGTGGCGCTGGTATGGTGCGTGTCCGATCAGCTCTACGAGGAGGGATTCGATATCCCCATCGATGAGCACGTCGTGCCTGCTCCGCGCGACGAGTGTTTACGCCGCCTCGTACAGACCGGCGACCGCATTCGCGCCGAGTACCATCGCCACCTGATCGTACGTTTGGGGCCGCTGTTTGCGCTAGAAGGCAGCCACGCTTGGCTGAATGAAATCATCGACAGTCTGGTGACCGGGCAAGCGGTGCGTGCCGCCGAAGATGTCGTCTTCTGCCCCACGTCCGCCGATGCGGTCGCCATGGCGCTCATTGGCATGCTGCAGCAGCAGGCCTGCGGGGCCGACGCTTGGGGGGCCTACCATTTGGCAGGTACCGAGCCGGTCAGTGCGTTCACGTTCACGTCGATGGTGCGCACCCAACTGGCCACGCACTTGGAAGGGCGAGGGGAGACGGTCGCGCTCGGCGACGTTCAAGCACTGAATCACCATCACGATGCCAAACTGCGCCGCGTGTTGAACTGTCGCCGCGTGCTGGACGTGTTTGGCGTTCATCAAAAGCCATGGCGGTTGGAAGTAGGACGGATGCTGGATGCCTGGTGCCTCACGCGCGACCAGCAGCCCGATGACGTTGGGACAGGAGAGTCAGTTTGATCAATGTGGTACGCAGCCTGCTGTTTTATGTAGGTTATTTCACTGCCATGCTGCTCATTGGCGTGCTTTTTCTACCCATCGCACCGTTTCTACCACTGGCGGCGCGCTACCGGCTGTTGAATCTTTATAACTACTTCCTGATGGTGTGGTTTCGCATTGCCTGCGGCGTGCGCTACGAGATTCAAGGGCGGGAGAATATCCCGACAGGCCCCTGCGTGATTCAAGCCAATCACCAGTGCGAGTGGGAGACGGTCTTTCTACAAGTGATGAAGCCGCCGGTGTGCACCGTGCTCAAACGCGAGCTGCTGCGCATCCCGGTCTTTGGGTGGGGCCTGCGTTTGCTACGCCCAATCAGTTTGGATCGCTCCAAGCCTGCCCGGGCCATGAAGCAGGTGCTGACCCAGGGCGTTGAGCGCCTGGGGACGGGGTTGTCCGTCCTGATTTTTCCGGAGGGAACACGGGTAGATCCTGGCGTGCGCAAGCGCTACAACAAAAGCGGTAGCGTCGTTGCCTGCCGTGCCGGTGTGCCGGTGCTTCCCGTGGCTCACAATGCCGGTGAGCGTTGGCCGGGGCGGCACTGGGTCAAGCGCCCAGGGGTGCTCCGCGTACGCATTGGCGCCCCCATTGCGACCGAAGGGCGCACACCGGACGAGGTGTTGGCGGATGTCGAAGCCTGGATCGAGGGTCAGCTACAGGAGATTTCCGAGGTCCCCAGGCCCACGGCGCGCTAAGCAGCGCGGGGCAGAGAACGCAGCACAAAAAACGGCGCCCGAAGGCGCCGTTTTTGATGGCTGCTGATGTGCCTCAGCCGTCGTAACGCTGGAACACCAGGCAGGCGTTGGTGCCGCCAAAGCCGAAGCTGTTGGAAAGCACGCGCTCGAGGGTAACGTCGTCGCGACGCTGGGTCACGATATCGAAACCGTCGGCCTGCTCGTCGAGTGTCTCGACGTTGGCAGACGCGGCGACGAAGTTATGCTGCATCATCAGCAGCGAGTAGATCGCTTCCTGGACACCGGTAGCGCCCAGCGAGTGGCCGGTCAGCGACTTGGTCGAGCTCATGGCGGGCGTGGAGTTGCCGAACACGCTGCGGATCGCTTTCAGCTCGGCGACGTCGCCTACCGGCGTCGACGTGCCGTGGGTGTTGATGTAGTCGATGTCGCCCTGCACCGTGGCCATGGCCTGATGCATGCAGCGCATGGCACCCTCTCCAGAAGGGGCAACCATGTCATGACCGTCGGAGGTCGCACCATAGCCTACCAGCTCGCCGTAGATCTTCGCGCCGCGCGCTTTCGCGTGCTCGAGCTCTTCAAGCACCAGCATGCCGCCACCGCCCGCGATGACGAAGCCGTCGCGGGCCTGATCGTAGGGGCGAGAGGCTTTATCCGGGGTGTCGTTGTAGTGCGTGGAGAGCGCGCCCATGGCGTCGAACAAGCACGACAGCGTCCAGTGCTCCTCTTCGCCACCACCAGCAAAGACCACGTCCTGCTTGCCGAGCTGAATCTGCTCCATGGCGCTACCGATGCAGTGAGCGGAAGTCGCACAGGCAGAGGAGATGGAGTAATTCACGCCTTTGATTTTGAACGGCGTGGCCAAGCAGGCCGACACCGTGCTGCCCATGGTGCGGGTCACACGGTAAGGGCCAACGCGGCGCAGGCCTTTCTCACGCATTGCATCGGCGGCTTCGACCTGGTTGGCGCTGGACGCGCCGCCCGAGCCGGCAATCAGGCCGGTGCGCTCGTTCGACACTTGCGCGTCGGTCAAGCCCGCGTCTTCGATGGCCTGAGCCATCGAGACGTAGGCGTAGGCCGCTGCATCGCCCATGAAGCGGCGCAGTTTGCGGTCGATCAACGCGTCTAGGTCGATATCGACGCTGCCTGCCACATGGCTACGGAAGCCGCGCTCGGCGTACTCTTCCTTGAAACGAATACCGCTGCGCCCGCTTTTGAGCGCGTCTAAGACCTGTTGCTGGTCGTTGCCTAAGCACGACACGATGCCAAGGCCGGTGACTACCACTCGTCGCATGGGAGCCTCCTGTTAGAAATTCGCAGTGGAGGTGAATAGGCCAACGCGCAGGTCATTAGCCTGGTAGATATCGCGCCCGTCGACGGACACGGTGCCGTCGGCGATGCCTAGGATAAGCCGACGGGTAATGACGCGTTTCATGTTGATGCGGTACGTCACTTTTTGAGCGTCGGGCAAAATTTGGCCGCTGAATTTCACTTCGCCGCAGCCTAGTGCACGGCCACGGCCAGGATGGCCGAGCCAGCCCAGGTAGAAACCGACCAGCTGCCACATCGCGTCGAGACCCAAGCAGCCGGGCATCACCGGGTCACCGGGAAAGTGACAGTCGAAAAACCACAGATCCGGGGTGATATCCAGCTCGGCGATCAGCTCGCCCTTACCATGCTCACCGCCCTCTTCATGAATGTGCGTGATGCGATCAAGCATCAGCATGTTAGGCGCTGGCAGCTGGGCATTGCCTGGGCCAAAAAGCTCGCCGCGCGAGCAGGCCAGCAGTTCTTCGCGATCAAAGGAATGTTGCTTGGTCACTGAATCGTTCCGAGTATGAAGATGGTTGTTGCGCCTAGTCTACTTCCCGAAACCTCCGAATGCACGTCGCAGGCGCTTTATCGTGACTTTCTAACCCTTTTTAAGGGCTTGCCGATAAAGCAAATGACGTTATTGTGACAATCGTCGAGGCGAATTCGCACAATAAACGGCCTATTGACGTAATATGCTCTATCCAAGTTTTTGGTTAGGCGGCATGATGTCGTCCACGTGATGTTTTGTAGTGACTGCTGATAGGACAACAAGAACCGCCATGTGGCTGCCTGTTTCTCTTAATCGTCCGCTGGTTTGGGTGGCGCTCATGGCGCTGCCTGCATGTGTATGGATTCCCGATACTGCGCTGCGCATGGTGGCCGCCAGCCTGGTGGCGTTGGGGTTGTGGGACGCTTGGCACCAGGTGCGTCAACAGCGCTTGCGTTTGAAGCTTGCCCAAGACGCCATGGGGCTGGCAGGGGATGCCATGGTCATCAGCGATGTGCAGAACCGTGTGTTGGCCGTCAATCCCGCCTTTACCGACATTACCGGCTACGAGAGCCAGGAGATGGTCGGCCGCAAGCTCGAAACCCTGGCCGCACAGCGTCACGACAAAGCCTTCTACCAAAGTTTCTGGAGCACCCTGAAAGCCACCGGGCGGTGGGAAGGGGAGATGTGGAACCGTCGTAAACATGGCGACGAGTACCCAGAGTGGCTCAAGGTTCGCGCGGTGACCGACAAACGCGGCAAGATCACCCACTTCATCAGCCTGTTCACCGATATTTCCGCGCAAAAAGCCCGCGAGCGCGACTTGCGCCGCATCGGCTACGAAGACCCCCTGACCGGCCTGCCTAACCGACGCCGCCTGCACGATTTGATGTCCTCACGGCTTCGTCACTTGCGTGCCGGCGAGAGTCTGGACATGGCGCTGATCGACATCGATGGTCTGAAATCGGTCAACGACAGCTTGGGCGTCGAGCAGGGCGACCGTCTGTTGGCGCGCTTTGCTCAGCGGCTTACCAGCTATATGGCGGGCAGCGTCGTCGGCCGCCTGGGGGGCGATGAGTTCTTGGTGATTCGCACCACCACCTTCGATGATCATGATCAGTGGATCATGACCCTGCGTGACCACATGTGCAGTCCGTTCGAGATCAACGATCAGTCGCTGCGTTTAGGATTGACCATCGGTAGCTGTCGCGCCCCCGAGGATGGCCGAGATTCCGGCGTGCTGTTCCAGCGGCTGGAGTCCGCGCTGTACAGTGCCAAACGATTGGGTCGCAACCATAGCCAGCGCTTTCGCCCAGCGTTGGATAAGCAGGATAACCCCCAGCTTGCGCTGGTCAGTGACCTGCGCGCCGCACTGATCTCCGGTGACCAGCTAGAGCTTCACTACCAGACCCAGCACCATCCTGGCAGCGGTGAGCTGATGGGCATGGAGGCACTGCTGCGCTGGCGTCACCCTCAAGACGGTATGGTTTCACCGGGCGAGTTCATTCCACTGGCGGAGCGCCATGGCCTGATGGCCGAGCTGGGCAGTTGGGTGATCGAGAAAGCATGCGCTCAACAGGCGCACTGGCAAAACAGCGGTATGCCCAAGGTGGCCGTGTGGATCAATATCTCCGCGCTACAGCTCTTTCAGGGCGATCTGGAAACCCAGCTGGCGACCTGCCTGGAGCGCTATCAGCTCAAACCGTCACAAATTGGTCTGGAGCTGACCGAATCGGTGCTGCTGGATGAGCGGGCCGGTGATATGGGGCCGCGCCTGCAGGCGCTCCGAGAGCTTGGTTACGCCATTGCCATCGACGATTTCGGCACCGGCTACTCATCCTTAGGTTACTTGAAGCGGCTGCCGGTGGATAAGATCAAACTGGACCGTGCCTTCATTCGCGAGCTTCCCAACGACCAGGCGGATGCGGCGATCGTAACGGCGGTCTTGGCCATGGCCGAGGGGATGGGGTTGGAAGTCGTCGCGGAGGGCGTCGAAACGCAAGCCCAGTGCCAGTTCCTGGTCAACGCGGGCTGTACGCTGGTGCAGGGATTCTACTTTGCCAAGCCGTTACCCGCTGCCGAGCTAGAGCAGCGCTGGTCGCCCGTCGCACTGGCAGAAGGTGCCCACTAACGCGTCGTGATGACTCGCCCAGCGTAACGGCAAATACCCAGACAGAGCGCTGCCCAGATGACTGCCTGCACGGGCAGTAGCCACGGCGCCAAACTCACGTTGGCCAACGCTGCCCCACCCAGGTAAGAGAGCGGGCCGCTGATGGCACCGCAGGCAGCGGCGACGAGCGGATAGCGCCACAGCCAGGCCAGCGAGTGAAACACCAGCGTGGCGAACAGCGGCCACAGCATCCACAGCCATAGGGGCAGCAGGCCCGCGACGAGCGCCTGGTCACCAAAATCGAAACCGCCCGCCAAGTGCAGCCCGCCGTCCAGCACCAGCCCTAGTAGGGCAAACAAGCCGATGAAGCGCCATTCGCCGGGTCTGGCCCAGTGCCAAAAGTGCCAGCCCAGCAGCGCCACCCCCGTGGCCGCAGCGACCCATGAGCCACCCAGCACGCACAGCGTCCAGCCTGCCTCGAAGCGCAGCGCGTTGAACAGCAACGCGCGCACGGGCCGTGGGGAGGGCGATGCCATTTACAGGGCTCCCGTTAGCGGTACCGGTTTTGCAGCAGGCTTTGCCAGCAGTAGGTGGCAGGTGCCAATGGAGCGCTCGATGAAGCCCCCCTCGCAGTAGCACAGGTAGTAGCGCCACATGCGGATAAAGCGCTCGTCGTAGCCTTGGCTGCGGACTTGATCGAGGCTCGCCTCGAAACGGTGCCGCCACTCCCGCAGCGTTCGTGCGTAGTGCTGGCCGATCTCATCGAGCGCCACCACGTTGAGGGACGTTTTGCGCATCACGCCAGACAGCATGGCGTGGTGGGAGGGCAAAAAGCCGCCGGGGAAGATGTAGCGTTTGATGAAGTCCATGTCACGCTTGGCTTCTTCGAAGCGCTGGTCGCGAATGGTGATCGCTTGCAGCATCGCCTGACCATCGTCGGTTAGCAGGCTATCGACCTTTTCAAGATACGTGTTGAGGTACTGGTGCCCCACGGCCTCGATCATTTCCACCGAGATCAAGCGGTCAAAGCGCCCGGTGAGTTCACGATAATCCTGCTTTAGCAGCGTAATCTTGTCTTCCAGGCCCTCTTCTTTGATGCGCTGGGCCGTATGTGCATGCTGCTCCTCGGAAATCGTCGTGGTGGTCACCCGGCAGCCGCGTGTCTTGGCTGCATGAATGGCCAGCCCGCCCCAGCCCGTGCCGATCTCTAGCAAATGATGCTCGGGACGAACATCCAACTTCTCGAGCATGATGTCGAGTTTGTAGGTCGAGGCCTCTTCCAAACTGGCTTCCGGGTAGGGGAAGACGGCGCTGGAGTACATCCAGTGGCGTTTATCCAGGAACGTTGCAAAGAGGTCATTACCAATGTCGTAATGGGCGGCGATATTGCGCTTGGAGCCGGACAGGCTGTTGCGCTGGAAGCGGTAAGCCAGGCCCAGCAACCAGCGGGTGAAACGGGCGCTGCCGTTCTCCATCTTGCCATTGACGTGCTCTAGGTTGGCCGCAAACAGGCGCACCAAGGCCACCAGGTCATCGGCATCCCAGTCGCCATCCATGTAGGATTCCGCAGCGCCCACGGTGCCGCCAAAGGCGAGCCGCTTCCAGGCGCGAGAGTGGCGAATCACCACGGTGACCTGCAGCGGGCCTTCTTGGCCCAGGTGATGGCACTGGTTGCCTTCGATCAGCGTGATACGTCCGCCGCGAAACGCGTCCAACTGGGCCAGCAAACGAGGCTTTAACCAGCGGGTAAAGCGATCTTGGCGGGCGGGCTGACTACTGGGAGGTGTGGTACGCAGGGTGGTCACTTTGAAGTCTCCTTGCGCTTAGGGTGGTTATAAACGGGGACGCGCTTGAGCCACAGGCGAAGCGCTTCAAAATGGATTCCCGCGACCGTTTTCAGACTCATCCAAGGGTGCTTGGCGAGGGTGGCCAGCAGCACGCCGCGCGTAGCGGGGGCTGCGTCGAGCGTGAGCGTGGCGTCGAAATGGCGCTGCTCGTGCTGCCAGTTTTCCATATGTAGATAGAGCTGATCGCCGGGCGCATTGAATTTCCAGCGATAGGTCATCTCCATGGGATTGAAGGGGGAGACGTGCATGGCTTTGGCAAAGCTTGCCTGATGCGCGTGGCGGTCGGTCTCGACATGGCAGGCGTAACAGGTGCGCTCGCGCCAGGGCATGTTGGTGACCTCGCCGAGCACCGCTGCCAAGCGGCCATGTTCGTCGTAGGCATAGTAAACGGTGATAGGATTGAACATCGTGCCGAGCGTACGCAGCTGGGTCAGCATGCAAATGCGCCCGTTAGGGGCGCTGCCAAGCTGGCGCGTCAACTCCTCCCGCACGGCAGTGCGCAGCGGGCGATCCGTGGGGGCCAGATAATCCTCGCGGCGAAAACGTGCCAACGCCGGGCGTCGTGCGCTAAACCCCGGCACGCCGTCGAAGAGCGTGGGGAGCTCGTCGAGATCGAGCCACGCCATCCACACCTGATAGCTAAACGTGTGCGTCTTGGGCGTAAAGCGGCGGTGGCGGAGCGTACCGCGATAGATGCGCGAGCGCGGCGCAGCAATCATCCCAACCCCTCCCCAACGCTGTTGGGCATCAACTCATGGGCGGGCAGCGCCGTCGGCGTGGTGGGCGGCTCGGCGGCTTCGTCACAGCCCAGCGCCTGTGCCACGCGCAGCGCGCTCCAGACGCCGTCTTCATGAAAGCCGTTGCGCCAGTAAGCACCGCAGAAGTGGGTGCGCCGCGCCACCGATGAGATCTCTTCGTGGCGCATTTGGGCGGCCTGGCCCGCCAGCGTGAACTGTGGGTGTGCATAGACATAGCGGCCCAGCACCTTGGCCGGGTCGATGCTGTCGGAGTCGTTCAGCGTGACGCAAAACGTCGTGTCTGCCTCTAAGCGCTGCAGGATATTCATGTTGTAGGTCACCGATACCCGCTCATCGGCACCGCGACCATCCAACCGATAATTCCAGCTTGCCCACGCGCGTTGGCGGCGGGGCAGCAGGGAGGTGTCGGTGTGCAGCACCACCTCGTTGTTCTGGTAGGGCATTGCGCTTAGGATCTCGCGCTCGGCAGCCGAGGCATCCCCTAACATGGCCAGGGCTTGGTCGGCGTGGCACGCCAATACGACCTGGTCGAAACGTTCGCTGCCCTGGGCCGTGGTCACCACGACGCCCGTGTCGCTTCGGGTAATGTGGGTCACCGGGGTATTGAGGCGGATGCGCGACGCATAGGGCGCGGTCAAGCTGGGAATATAGCGTTTGGAGCCGCCCACGAGGGTGTACCACTGGGGACGGTGGTTCACCGACAGCAGCCCGTGGTTGCGGAAAAAGCGTACGAAAAACGTCAGTGGGAAAGCGCGCAGGTCACCAATGCTCGCCGACCAAATAGCGGCCCCCATGGGCAGCAAGTAACGACGCTGAAACGCTTCGCCGTAGCCGTGTTGGTCCAGGTACGCGCCCAACGTCATGTCTGCGGGCAGTCGTTTGCTTTCCAGATCGGCGGTGGCCTGCTTGTTGAAGCGCAAGATGTCGCGCAGCAGACGATAGAACGAAGGGTTGAGCAGGTTGCGGCGCTGGGCGAAAAGCGATGCCAACGTGTGGCCGTTGTACTCGAAATCGACGTCCGTTTCATGCACCGAGAAACTCATCTCGGTGGCTTGGCTGGGCACGCCAAGGGTAGCCAATAGGCGTTGGAAGTGGGGGTAGGTCCAGTCATTGAAGACGATGAAGCCGGTATCGATGGCGTAAGGGACGCCGTTGACCTCAACGTCCATGGTGGCCGTATGGCCCCCTAGTCGACTATCGGCTTCGAACAGGGTCACCTCGTGCTGTGAGGAGAGGTACCACCCGGCAGCCATCCCGCTGATGCCGCTGCCAATAACCGCGATGCGCTGTGACGCTGTGACGCTCATGGAGACTCCTTGGTTTGCCGCGTCATGCGCAGGCCGATCCACCGCCGCAGAGCGGGGGGTAAAATTCCCAAACATTTGACGATATAGGTAAACCGCCGTGGAAAATGAACATCCAGGCGGCCTTTGGCCAGCCCGGCAATGATCGACTTCGCAGCTTCGTCGGCGGTAACCTGCATGGGCATGGGAAAATCGTTGCGGTCGGTGAGTGGCGTTTTGACGAAGCCAGGATGAATCAAGCTCACGTCGATGCCCTCCTGGTGCAGGTCGAGTCGCAGAGACTCCAAGAAGTAGCTGACCGCTGCTTTCGACGCGCCATACGCCTCCGCGCGGGGCAGCGGCAGGTAGGCCGACGCGCTCGAGGTGGCGGCCAAGCGGGCGGGCTTGCCTTCCTTACGAGCGGCACGCAGCAGCGGTAGAGCGGCGTCGACGCCGTACAGCGTGCCAAATAGGTTCGGAGTGAAGACCCGCTCGACGAGTGCCATATCGAAGTGGCGTGCATCAAGGTATTCGCAGGTGCCCGCATTGAACAACGCAACGTCCAACGCGCCGAGCCACTCGCGAATCTGCTCACCCGCAGCGAGGACGGCTTGATGGTCGCTGACATCCAGCGGCAACGGGTAGGCGTTGTCATGGCCATCGCACAGTTTGTGCAGCGCCTCTTCATTGCGAGCGCTCAAGACGACGCGATGGCCTTGCTCGATCAGCTGCTTGGCCAGCGCTTCACCAATGCCGGACGTCGCGCCGGTTAACCAGATGCGTTGGGGCGTTTTCCATGTGCTCATCCTGCTCTCCTGTAGCGGCCTGTTAGCACGCAGCTTGCGTGCAGATCAACGAGGTCACACGATTCAACCAAGGCGCTGCTTTAACCAGCGTATGACACGCCCCATGACGGGAAGGTGCTCGTAGAGCATGGCTCCGGCGTCGAAATAGTCGCGGTGACGCGCCACTTTTCCGTCGTCAGCAAACGTGAGCGCGCTGCAGCCCTCCACGCTTACCGGCTTGCCGCGGGCCAAGCGGGGGTGAACGAACTCCATGGTCCACGTTACGAAGGCTTGGTTTCCCTGCTGTTGCTGCGTGTGAAAAGTGAAATGGCAGCGCTCAACGTTCTCGTACATGGTGGCGAAGTAGCGCTCCAGCGCCTCGCGACCTTCAATGTGATGTAGCGGATCGTTGAAAACAACCTCCTCAGTATATACCTCGTATAGTTTTTCTGTACAGGTGTTGTCTAGTTTATTGAAGAAGGCGCAAAAGTTGGCCAAAGCTGTGTCGTTGGTCATCACACACTCCTTACAAGCGGTAAGACGGCATGGAAGAGGAAAGGTGCGTCGTTAAGGAGCATAGCGGCGCAGTGCCGCTATGGGGAGAGGCGTCAGGCGCGTTACTTGGAGAGCGCTTTGAAAGCGTCGAGCGCCCGTTGGCGCGCCGCTTTATGGTCGACGATGGGCGCCGGGTAGTCGATGGGGTTGAGCATGTCGTGAGGCGGCGCATGGCGCGCTTTGGCTGGCAGCGATGCGAGCTCGGGCAGCCACTGGGCGATGAAGTCGCCATTGGGGTCGAAGCGGGTCGATTGGGTCGTCGGGTTGAAAATGCGGAAGTACGGCGCCGCATCGGTCCCTGTCGAGGCGGCCCACTGCCAGCCACCGTTATTGGCGCAAAACTCGCCATCGACCAAGTGGCGCATGAAAAAGGCTTCGCCACGTCGCCAGTCGATCAGCAGGTGCTTGCTCAGAAACATCGCCGTAATCATGCGCAGACGATTATGCATCCAGCCGGTCGACACGAGCTGGCGCATGGCGGCATCCACGATAGGGTAGCCGGTGCGACCCTCGCACCAAGCGGCAAACCCATCGTCGTCATCGCGCCATTGGAGCTGCTGGGTGTGCTCTTGAAACGGTTGATAGCGACATACTTGGGGAAAGCCGACCGCGACGTGCTGATAAAACTCCCGCCAGACCAGCTCGTTCACCCAGGCCGTCAAGCCAGCATCGCCGTCGGCCAGGTGCCCACCGTTTTCGCTCATGACCGCTTGCAGGCACTGGCGGTGAGAGATCATCCCCAGTGCCAAATAGGGTGACAGCTCGCTGGTGCCCCGTACCTTGGGGAAATCGCGCTGCTCTTTGTAGTGCCGCCCGCGAAAACGCAGAAAGCGCTCCAAGTTGTCGCTGGCGGCATTCTCACCTGCGGGCCACTGGCGGCCATCCAGCGGCGCGTCGTCGAGCGCAGGCAGTGACGGAAGCGCGTCGCTTGGGATGTCGAGGGGCGACTGCGCCTTAGGCGTGTCACGCAGGGCAAGCTGCTCTGCCGTTACCTGTTTGTGCCACGCTTTCGAAAAGGGCGTAAACACCCCGTAGTAATCGCCTTTGCCGGTCAGCAAGCTGCCTGGGGCAAAGGCAACGGCGTCGTGGTGCCCATGAGCGCCTATCTCTGCCTGCTGAAAGGCGTCCAGCACCGCCTGATCGCGGCGCTGTTCGTTCAGCGGATACTCGTAGTTGAAGTGAAGCTGTTTGACGCCGTAGTCCCGGGCAATCTCCAGCAACGCTTGAGAAGCGTCGTCGTAGCGCTCGATATCGCGGTGCAGCAGCGGGATGTTCAAGCCATTGAGCGACGCCTTCAGCGCGCTAACGCCGCGCGCCCAAAAATCGAGTTTGTTGGCGCCGTGACCGTGGTCGCGCCACTGCTCAATGCTGCGCAAAAAAACCGCCACGACCGGCCCTTTGGCGGCCGCAGCGGCCAGTGCGGAATTGTCATGAATACGAAGATCGCTGCGGAACCAAACAAGCTGCAAGCTCATGCAAACTCCTTAAGTGGGCCGGTTGGCCTACGCTCACAGAATGCCGGATTCCCGCAGCAGCGGGCGCAGGCGGGCAATCGCTTGGGGAAGGTCGTCACCCAGCATGTGAACGGCACCGTCTCGGAGGTCGTTCTCGCGTAGCCGCGCGACTTCGCCGCAAACGCCGATAGGCACGCCCAGGGCGTCGGCCGCTTTGGGTAAATCGACCCGAATATATTGATCGCTCTCTCGCTGGCCGCTGGAGAGCAATACCATCGACGAGTGCAGGCGAGACACCGCTTGCGGCAAATCGTCGAGGGACAGCGAGTGGTCGAAGAGCTGCACGCGGTAACCCTGTTCGCTGGCCATGAGCGCACACATCAGCACCCACAGCGGGCCTGGATCGTCGGGCATGGCGCTGAGCAGAATCAGTGGGCCACGGGTCGCTTGGTTCGCGTAGTGCAAACGAATGCCGACTTGGCTACGTAAAAAAGCTTCGAACGTACGACGTACCAGGTCATCTGGCTGCGCGGCCCATTTGGCTTCCAGGGTCAGGATGACGGGCTGCCAAAGTTCGTTGATCGCCACGCTCAGCGGGTAAAGCGCCAAGCTCTGATGATACAGCGCTTCCAGCTTGGGCAGGTCGACGGCTTCGATCACCGCCTGCAGCTGTTGGCGCTGGCTGGCCCAGTCACCGGCGTTGGGAGCGGGGGTCTCGACCGTTTCGGGCTGATCGAGCAGGTCGGCCACTTGGCTGACCGGCACGCCGCGGTTGAGCCACTGCAAAATACGCTCGATACGGCTGATGTCGTCCTGGGCGTAGAGTCGGTGGCCCTTGGGCGTGCGCTGCGGGCGAATCAATCCGTAGCGTCGCTCCCAGGCGCGCAGGGTGACCGAGTTCACACCCGTTAAGCGGGAAACTTCCCGAATCGGATAGAGCGGGGTATCGGGTGGGTGGGTCGCCTTGTTGCTCATGGGCGCCATTGCCTCTTGGTTGCCTGCAGCGAGCGCTGCAGGGGTCTGTCAATAATTGCGATGACCGCGTTGTTGCGCCAGCTCGGCGCCAGGTCACGTAGTCGTATAGCGCGTCGTCGAAGAGCACCTAATCGGTTAGATAGGATCACGCTATTATAGGCACCTTTGTACAACTTGTAGCCACTGGGTACAACCTTTGCTGTGTCCAGGTAAGTGCATCACTGCCTTGGCTGGCATTAGACCGACCGGCCTAATAACGCCTCTCCCAGCTCATCGCCAGAGAGCCAGGCATCCTCGACTCGGCTGCCGCGAAAGCTGTCGCCGCACAGCGCTAAACCGCACTTGCTGTATAAGAACGACTGGCTTCCCGCCGAGGCGGGTTGGGCATAGCGCCATCGGTGGGCGCCTAGCTCCACGAGGGGGGGAAGCGCGGTGTCGGGGGGCAGCGTCGTGATGAAGGCCTCCCATAACTGCTGCGCCGCTGCTTCCGGCGTCTCCTCGATATGCGCGTCGCTCCAGTCGAGCTGGGCCAGCAGGCTCAAACTTTCCGGCTGGTGCTCTCTCCCCGGCTTGGTGTGATTACGAGACACCAAGCGCAGCACTGGATGCTGGACATGCAGACTCTGCCAATCGGCATCGACGCCCGGCGGGGGCGGTAGAGGAGCATCGACGATCGCCCATGCCGCCCAGCAGCCCCGCTGTGGTCGTGCATCGCAGGCGCCGGATAGCATCGGTTCCCAGTCGGCCAGCAGCGCTTTTGCTTGAGGGGGTGGGGCGCTGATCACCACATGATCGAAGTGGCCATACTGCTTACCGTTGGCATCCCTGAGCTGCCACCCCTGGGGCGTGCTCTCTAGTGCTGTAATGGTCGTTTCCAATACGAGCGCCGCATGGGGAAAAGCGTTAAGCCCATCGGCGAGGTGGCGGGTAATCGCGCTCATGCGCGGTGCTCCACAGTAGCGCACCTGGCCGTCATCGTGTGTTTGCCAGCCGGATGCACTAGCCTGATAGCTGTGTACTGGCCACATAGCGACACAGCCAGCGGCTTGCCACTCGGCAACTTTGCTCGCAAAGCGTGCATCGCGAACGGTAAAGGCTTGAGCGCCTAAATCGAGCGTGGCAGAGGGGCGCTGCTTGCTGGACATGCGCCCACCGGGACCCCGCGCTTTGTCGAAGAGTTGAACATGAACACCTTGCTGTGCCAGTCGATGAGCGCAGGCTAACCCGGATAGCCCGGCACCAATAATCGCCACGCGTTGCGCGGCCGCAGAAGAGAAGGTCTCGTTCGCCGGTTCAGCCATACATCCTCACGGTATCAGCAGTGCTTGTCTAAATTGATTGTAGCAGTTATGTATAAATATCGTACAATTAAACAGGTTGCAATGTGTACGAGCGGTCGAGCGGATCGTGTCGCCACCGCCGTCGGCGGATTCTCGTGCACACCACGTTTAACGGCAAAGGAGTGACACCATGCGGGTATTGATCACCGGGGGCAGCGGCTTCGTAGGCCAGCGGCTCTGTCAACAGCTCATCGCCCAGGGGCATGAGGTTCAGGTGGTGTCTCGAACGCCCCAAAAGGTGCGCAGCAGGCTGCCCAAGGCGTGCGACATCCGCGACAGCGCGCAAGCCTTCGTGGATACGCCGCCGGACGCGCTGGTGAACTTGGCTGGAGAATCCATCGCGGCAAAGCGCTGGAGCGCCGAGCAGAAAGAGCAGCTGATCCGTTCACGGGTCGAGAGTACTCAGCAGCTCATCGCCCTGTGTGAGCAGCTCGCGGCCAACGGCCAGCCGCTGCCGAGCGTGATGGTGAGCGGTTCGGCGATGGGCTATTACGGCGATCAGGGGGACAAGGTGGTGGATGAGTCCACACCTCCCCATGACGAGTTCGCCCATCGGCTGTGCGCTCAGTGGGAAGCGGCGGCCAAGCCCGTGGAGGCCATGGGCATCCGGCTAGCCATTCTACGCATTGGGTTAGTGCTCGAGGCGGGCGGTGGCACGCTGCAAAAAATGCTACCACCGTTCAAGTTAGGTGTAGGCGGGCGGTTTGGCGATGGCACCCAGTTCATGCCCTGGATTCATCGGGACGACTTGGTGGCGGCGATCATCTACTTGATCAACCAGCCGGCACTCTCTGGAGCATTCAACGGCAGTGCTCCGCATCCGGTGACCAACGCGGAATTCACTCAGACGCTGGCCAAGCAGTTGCATCGTCCGGCCATGTTTCCGGTGCCCGCGTTCGTGCTGAAAGCGGGCTTTGGGGAGATGTCGCAGCTGCTGTTGACCGGGGCAGACATGCGCCCCGAGCGGCTACGCGAAGCGGGCTTCGAGTTCCAGTACCCAACGCTTTCGAAAGCGCTGGCGGCCATCCTCTAGCCGCCAGTGGCGAGCGTTAGTTCGCGTTGGGATCGACAGTGATGATCACCCGCACCGAGTCGAGCCGCAGGCGGGTGTTTTCGATGGCGCTGCTCAGTGCCTGGCGCTCCTGTGTCAGCGCTTCCAGCTCTTCGCTGCGCACCGCCGGATTGTGCTCCGCCAGCGCCGTCAGGCGGGCCAGCTCGGCGTCCAGCTGGGCGCGCATGCGAGTTTCTGCGGCTTCCACGATACTCGGCAGTTCACGCTCGGCTTCGCCTTCCCCTTGGGTGAGCAGTTCACGAAGCTGATCGTGGCGGCTCTTGATCAAATCCCGCGCCAGCGATTTATTCACCTTCTGCAGATTTTTGCCCAACCCGGTGAAGGAGATCTTGCTGGTCAGGTTAGCGCCCGATTCATCCAGCAGTACGCGTACGGCGGTGGGCGGCAAGAAGCGGTTCAGGTGCAGCGATTTGGGGGCCGGGCAGTGGGTGCGAAACACCAGTTCGGCCATCAAACGCCCGCTGGGAATCGCCGGGTGGCGTAGCAGCGCCAGCGCGGTGTTGCCCATGGTGCCATCGAGGACCCGGCCCATCATTTCGCGCACCAGCGGATGCTCCCAGGAGAGTCGCTGTACGTCATCCCGCGCCAGTGCTTGGGCGCGACTGTAAGTGGCAGAGAAGCCCTCTTCGCCTTTGACCAACCCGGGCAGGCCATCCAGCATGTGCTGACTGGGCTGAAGGTGCAGCAGACCGTTGCCGATCTCCTGGCTGTCGACCCCGAAGATATCCAGCGCGCGCTCCACGTAGCGAGGCAGCGCCGGATCCTCGTCCAGCTCGCGCACGGCATCAATCACCTGCTGCGCTCGACCGGGGCGGCAGGCGTTGAGTTCCAGCAGGCGGTTGCGGCCCGCGTCCCGTTCGGCGAGCTTGGCGGTGAACATCTCTCGAGTCTCTTCGATGATCTCGTCGAGCATCTCATCGTCGAGCAGCGCATCGGCCAAGGCATCGCCAAAGGCGTCGAACAGGTCGCTGCCAATGCCGTGAGGCGCGCTAAAGGCGTCCATGCCCTCGTGGTACCAGCGCATCAGACGCTCGCCGGGGCTGCCGGTGAAGTTGGGCACGTGCAGCTCGATGGCGTGGCGCTGGCCGATCCGATCCAGACGGCCGATGCGCTGTTCAAGCTGGTCGGGATGTTGCGGCATGTCGAACATCACCAGGTGGCGGCAGAATTGGAAGTTACGCCCTTCGGAGCCAATCTCAGAACACACCAAGACCTGGCAGCCATCCTCTTCATCGGCAAACGCGGCGGCGGCTCGGTCGCGCTCGACGAGCGACAGCCCTTCGTGGAAGACCGGCGCGTGGTAACCGCCTAATACCCGTAAGCCCTCGGCGAGCCCTTCCGCCGTTTCACGGTGGTGGGCAATGACCAGTACTTTGTCGTTGGCAAAGCCCGTCTCGCTGTCGTCGCTGAGCTTTTCGAGCAGCCAGTTGACGCGTGGGTCGATATGCCACCAGGACTCGGTATTCAACGGGTCGTTGCTGAGCTCCCGGTACATGGCATCCGGGTAGATCAGCACGTCCGGATGGTCCATGCCGGTTTCGATCAGCAGCTCGTCCAGGTAGTCGTCGTCGCGCTCCAGGCGGCGCAACACGCGGCGGTAAGCCGACGGCAGCTCCAGCTCGGCCAGGTGCAGGCGGCGCTCAGGGAAGCCGCCCACATGGCGGCGGCTGTTGCGGAACATCACGCGGCCGGTGCCATGGCGGTCGAGCAACGCGTCACGCAGCTGGGCGCGGGCGGCGTCCTGCTGCTCAGGGCTTGCCTCTGGGTGGCACAGCGTGGCGAGAAGCGCTTGGCTATCCCGGTCGTCGGCTACGGCGGCGACGCGTTCACGGGCGCTCGCGGTCTGGGGCAGTTCCTCGAGAGCATCGATGGCCTCGGCCACCGCCACGTAGTGCTGCTCCTCCTCTTTGAAGCGCTCGATATCGTGGTAGCGCTCGGCATCTAGCAGGCGCAGGCGGGCGAAGTGGCTCTCCAGCCCCATCTGCTCCGGCGTGGCGGTGAGCAGCAGCAGGCCGGGAATCTCGGCGGCGAGCTGCTCCACGCACTGGTAGCCGGGGCCGCTCTTCTCCGGGCTCCAATCCAGGTGATGCGCTTCATCGACGATCAGCAGATCGAAGCGGCTGGCCAGGGCTTGGTCCTGGCGATGAATGTTGGCGAACAGCCAGCCTTGGCTGGCCAGCACGAGCTGGGCGCTCTCGAACGGGTTGGCGCTGCCGTGGGCTTGGCTCTGGTGCTCATCCAGTAGGGTGACGTTCAGCGAGAAGCGGCGCAGCAGCTCCACCAGCCACTGGTGGGTCAGGCTGTCGGGAACCAGAATCAGCGCGCGCTCTACCCGGCCTGCCAGCAGCAGACGATGCAGAATCAGACCTGCCTCGATGGTTTTACCCAGGCCTACCTCATCGGCCAGCAGAACCCGCGGCGCATGGCGCCCGGCGACTTCGTCAGCGATGTAGAGCTGATGGGGAATCAGATCGATACGCGGCCCGGCGAAGCCCAGCGCGCTGTGCTGCTCGATGCGCTGAAAGTGGTGCAGCGTACGAAAGCGCAGATCGAACCAGTCGTTGCGGTCGACTTGACCGGTAAGCAGGCGGTCGCGGGCTTGATCGAACTGCATGGTGTCGGCCAGCTTGGCCTCGGGCAGCTCGCGCAGGTTGCCGTCGCTGTCTTCGCCGATGTAGGTGATCAGGCCATGGCTCTCTTTGCTGTCATCGACGATCATCTGCCAACCATCGGCAGAGAGGACGCGGTCGCCGCTGCCGAACATCACACGGGTGAGCGGCGCTTGGCGGGTGTTGTAGGTGCGGGTTTCCTGGCTGGCACTGAACAAGATGGTAACGCTACGGGCGTCGCAGTTAAGCACGGTGCCGAGTCCAAGCTCGGCCTCGCCGTCGCTAATCCAGCGCTGGCCGGGAGAAAAATCGCTCATGATGCCTCGAGGAAGTCGTCAAAATCGGGTCGTACGCCGCCGGGGCAGGTCACCGGCGGCTAACAGGGCGGGGGATTCTAACGCAAAGCAGCGGGGGGATTAAGGTCTATCGTGGTCAATCGCTCAACCAGCGCTCTAACTGGGTGCGGGTCAGTTCACCCACGTGCACGTCGAGGGTTTTGCCGTCGGTGTCGAAGAGCACGGTCGTCGGTAGTCCCGGCGCCTGGAACTGTGCCATCAGGGTTTGCTGTGGGTCGCGTAGTGGGTAGCGAAAGTGGAGCGACTGCTCATCCAAATAGCGGGCGATGGGCAGCAAGTCCTCCCCCTGGTTGGCAACGACAACGGTGATGCCATCGTGCTGATCCGCCTCTTCCAATAGCGGCATCTCGCGCAGGCAGGGCGGGCACCAAGTGGCCCATAAATTGACGATGATTCGGTCGCCTTGATTGGCCAGCGACGGAAGGTGGACCGTGTTACCGTCGAGATCTTCCAGAGCCACATCGGGCAGCGATGCCACGGCAAACGGCTGGCTGAGTGGGGCCAGTGTCACCAGCACCAGCCAGAGACTGGCGGCGCCGACCGTCATGGCGAGACCGCCGATCATCGCCAGCAGCCGCGCGCGAAGTGCCCAGGCGGTCCACAGCAAGCCAGCAAGCAGCCCGCCAAGGGCGTGATAGCCCGGCTGCCATACTTTCAGCGCGTCCAGCGGGGTGGCGCTATAGCTGTCCCAATGGAGGACAACGAACGTCATCCGCGCGCCGATGAGCCAAACGATCAGCAAGCCGTTGAACCAGCGGCCATGGGGCTTGGCCGGCAGTCCCAGCAGGTAGCGGCTGCTCAACAGCAGCAGGAGCGCACAGGCAAACGCGTAGAGCCGTGGCGTCGACATCAGCAGTGGACCGAGGGCAATGGCATTCATAGTCGTTCCGGTAAGCAGGTACACTGGGCCACCATACCATGCACGCTACTCATGACGGAGATGTCGATGTCGCAATCCTCTTTTGACACCCTGCGCGCCCTGGCCATAGGCACCCAGGCACTTGGCCTGGCGCTCATCATTACCCTCGAAACCGTCCTCGGCGATGCCGCACGCCCCTGGCAGGGCGGCGTGCTGGCCGCCATGGTGGCGTGTGCACTGGTCATTGCGCTGGTGCGTATGTACCGCAACAAGCGCCGCCAGAAGCGCTTGGCAGAGCGACTAGACGCGTCGGCGTCAGAAAACTACGAGCGTTAGAAACCGTTGCTTGTGTTTTTGGCGCGACGGTTCCAGATTAAGGGGAGCCCTGCGCTGGACAGTCGGGGCACTTAACACACTGGGAGCGACAAACAATATGATTAATAAGCGCGCATTAGCCATTGCCGTAGCGGCCTCATCACTTGCCTTAACCGGGATGGCCCAGGCGGAGGTCAAAGTTGGCTTCTTGGGCGGCTTTACCGGGGGAATCGAGAGTCTGACACCGCCCATCTTTGCAGGGGCGCAGCTGGCGGTCGAGCAGGTCAACGAGCAGGGCGGTATTTTGGGTGGCCAAACCCTGGCCATGCCATCGGGCGACACCACCTGTTCCGATGCGTCGGCTGCCTCCAACGCCGCCGACCGTATGGTGAACTCTGAGAACGTGACGGCCATCGTCGGCGCGCTGTGCACCGGTGCCACGATTGCCGCTGCCAACAATGCCGCGATTCCTGGCGGTGTGCTGATGGTGTCTCCTGCGTCGACGGCCCCTGCGGTGTCGGAGCTGGACGACAATGACTTGGTCTTCCGTACCGTGCCGTCCGATGCCTTCCAGGGTGAAATTCTGGCCAAACTGCTGCTGGATAAAGGCATCGATTACGTGGCCGTCACCTTCGTCAACAACGACTATGGCCGTGGCCTGTCGGACGCCTTTAGCGCCGCGTTTACCGCTGGTGGTGGCGAAGTCGCCGAGAACCTCGCCCACGAAGATAACCGTGCCGACTACCGTTCGGAGCTGGGCTCACTCTCCGCCAGCGGCGCCGATACCCTCGTCGTGCTGGCGTATGCCGATACCTCCGGCCAAACGGTGCTGCGCCAGGCCTACGAGAGCGGCATGTTCACCCAGTACGTGGGGGCCGACGGCATGGTGGGTGACAGCTTAGTCGAGGCGATTGGTGCCGACGTGCTGGATGGCATGATTGCCACCCGGCCCGGCAGCCCAGAGCTTCCCGGCACCGAGCTATTCAATGACGCGGCCGCTGAAGCAGAGATCGATCCCAGCGCCGTGTTTGCAGCCCAAGCGTACGATGCCGCCTTCCTGATCGCGCTGGCCATCGAGCAGAACGGCAGCACCGACCGTGAAGGGCTTTCAGAAGCGCTGCGTAACGTTTCCAGCGCGCCGGGTGAAGTGATTCTACCGGGCGAGTGGGAAAAAGCGGTCGAGCTGATCGCTGCCGGTACCGACATCAACTACGAGGGGGCCTCCGGCTCTCACGAGTTCGATGATAACGGCGACGTACCGGGGGTAGTGGTCGAGATGGCCGTAGAGAACGGCACCTTTACCAGCAAAGGTCAGGTGGATCTGTAATTACTTACCATCTGCCGATAGCAAAACGCCCCGCTCATAGAGCGGGGCGTTTTTTGTGGCGCTGATGGTATTAACCGTGGCTTTTGATTTTCTCAGGTAGCAGCCCTTTGGGCGCAAAGCGCAGTACCAGGGTGATCAGCATGCCGATCACCAAGACCCTCGCCTGTAGCGCTCGGCTGTCCATATTGCTGGGTGCCTCCCAGCCAAAGGCGTTCTCTCCGAGCGCGACGAACAGCTCCATCAAAAACAGCGCCAGTGGCTCCGACATGATCCAGATAATGTAGACGGCCACCGCCCCAAAGATGGTACCCAGGTTATTGCCGGGGCCGCCCAGAATAACCATTACCAGTACCAGGAATGTGTGGTTCAAAGGCAGGTAGCCCTGCGGGTCAAACAGACTGTTGAACGTGCCCAGCATGCCGCCCCCCAGGCCCATCAAAATGCAGCCCAGCACGAAAATCTCCAAGCGACGCTTGTTGATGTCCTTCCCCATGGCCGCCGATGAGACTTCGTTATCGCGTATCGCGCGAATCATCCGCCCCCAAGGAGCGTGGTAAGCGCGATGCAGCAGGAAGAAAATCACCGCGATGACCACCGCCGTCACCGACAGGTAAATCGCGCGGGAAAGGGTAAACCCCAGCTCGGCGGGGCCAGGGGTTGGCCAGGGCAGCGGCGAGACGGTTGCTGTGCCGCGGGTGAGCCAGTCGGAGTTTTTCAAAAACGCTTTGATGATCTCGGCAATTCCCAGCGTGGCAATGGCGAGATAGTCGCTGCGCAGGCCAAGGCACACATGGCCAATAAAGTAGCCTACGCCACCGGCCAGCGCGCCGCCGACGATCCAGCCCACCCAGGGTGGTAGGCCAAACCCGCCCACGAAGCCCGCCTGGGATTGGATTTGGCTGGTTACGTCGCGCAGCAGGCTGATCACCACCAGATAGAGCACCACCGCCAGCACCACGGCGATGACGGTACGCAACGTTTCAGGGACGCCCAATCGGTCAAGCTTGGTGGCACCGATGACCAGCACAGTGGCCGCAAGGCCATAGAGCAGCACTTGGCCGAGTTCGCCCGGCAGCTCCGTGCCCCAGAAGGCATCGTTGACCGGTACGCTAAATAGCATGGCGCAGAAGCCGCCCAGAGCCACAAAGCCCATCACCCCGGCATTAAACTGCCCGGCGTAGCCCCACTGAATCGTCAGGCCCAACGCCAGAATGGCGTAACAGGCGGCTTCGACCAGCATGCGCGTGCTATACGCCGCGCCCATCATGGCATAAACCGCCAGGACGGCGACCAGCAGCGCGCCAAACAGCACCAGCTCGCGCAGCGGGAAGCGGCGCTGTGGCGTAGCGTCTTTCGGCGTGTAGGCCGGGTTGCGAGTATTGGTTGGATGGCTCATTAGATCACCTTGCCTTTAAACAGGCCGGTCGGGCGCCACACCAGGATGGCCACCAGAATAAAGAACGGCACCACAATCTTATATTCAGTGCCCACGAAGGCGAGATTCGATGGCAGCGTCAGCCACTCGGGGAAGCTGTCTTGGAAGGGGCGCAGCAGCACGTTCCAATTGAATACCGCCAGGGTTTCGGCAAAGCCCACCACAAAACCACCGGCAATCGCGCCGTAGGGGTGGCCCACGCCGCCGACAATCGCCGCCGCGAAAATCGGCAGCAATAGGAAGAAGCTCAGGTCGGGTTTGAAGGTCACGTCCAGCGAGAGCAGCGTGCCCGCAATGGCGGCCAGGCCGCCTGCAATCACCCAGGTGACCGCTACGATGGTATTGGTATTAATGCCTGATGCCTGGGCCAGCTCCGGGTTATCCGACATGGCGCGCATGGCTTTGCCTAACCGCGAACGGTTCAGGAATAGGTGGAGCGCGATCACCGCCACGATGGTAATCACGAACAGATAGATCTGCGGCTCGGTGACGACGATGGGTGCCCGTGCACCCTCGAACGGTAGAGCAATGCGGAAGATTTCTTTGCGGTCATCCACGTAGAGGCTCTGCCCGCCGGTACCTGAGAACAGACGAATGAGGCCCTGCAGCATCAGCGTGACGCCGAGGGAGCCAATCACCATCACGATCGGTTTCACGCCATGGGCGCGCAGCGGCTTGTAAAACGCCTTATCGATCCCCACTGCCAGCAGTGCGGTCAGCAGCATGGCCAGCGGCAGCATGATCAGCGCCGTGGGCACGCCAATGCTGGCGCCGACGGCAGGGAACGCCGTGGTGAGCAGCAGCACCATAAAGGCACCGAAGGTCATCATGTCGGCATGGGCAAAATGGGCAAAGCGCATAATGCTGAAAATCAGCGTGACGCCAATCGCGCCAATGGCATAAATCGAGCCAGTGACACTGCCCGCAATCACCACGTTGTTAATAAAAAAAGCCAGTTCGTTCACGCGTTTCTCCCCCGGGCTAGCCGCCCAAAAAGCTTTTGGCGACATCCGGGTTGGCCAGCAGGGCCGCCCCGGTATCCGTAAAGCGGTTCTGGCCTGCCGCCAGGACAAAGCCCTTGTCGGCAATGGCCAGGGCCTGCTTAGCGTTCTGCTCGACCATCAAGATGCCCACGCCTGCGGCGTTGATCTTTTTCACGCGGTCGAAAATCTCGTTCATATAGAGCGGTGATAGGCCCGCCGTGGGCTCGTCCAACAGTAGCAGGCTAGGTTCTGCCATGAGGGCTCGCCCCATGGCGACCATCTGGCGCTGGCCGCCTGAAAGCTCACCGGCAGGCTGGTGACGCTTCTCCACCAGCGGGGGGAAGAATTCGTAGACCTGTTCCAGCATGCGCTTAACGTTTTGCGGCTTCAGGTAGGCGCCCATCTCCAGGTTCTCTTTGACCGAGAGACTGGGGAAGACGTTTTTCTCCTGGGGCACGAAGCCCATACCGCGCTCCACCAGCTGGTTGGGCGGTAAGTTGTGAATCGGCTGGCCGTTAAGCAGGATCTCGCCCTGGTTGACGTTCAAAAGCCCAAATACCGCTTTGAGCATGGTGGACTTGCCCGCGCCGTTGGGGCCGACGATGACGCCGACCTCATCGGCATACAGGGTCATATTGACCCCGTTCAGGATATTCATGCTGCCATAGCCGCCGTGCACGTCGCGTGCTTCAAGCAGTGGCTGGGGTGATGCCTGTGTGGATGACATAAACGCGTCTCAGCAAACGTCGCGCTGGGGTCTCCAGGCGCGATCATGTTGTTATAGCCGTGGGTGGGCTGTTGGTCGTGACAGTGTGAAGCGTATTGCCGGGAGTTAGGCGGCGTCCGAGCCGAAGTAGGCCTCGATGACCGCCGGATCGTTCTGTATCGCTTCGATGTGCCCTTCCACCATGACGCTACCCTGAGCCAGGACGATGACGGGATCGCAAAGTCGCGAAATCATGTCCATGTCGTGCTCGATGACCAGGAAGGTGTAGCCCATTTCGCGGTTGAGCCGCTCGATATTGCCCATCAAATCGCCCAGCAGGGTACGGTTCACCCCAGCGGCGATTTCATCGAGCAGAACGACCTTGGCATCGGTCATCATGGTGCGGCCAAGCTCCAAGAGCTTTTTCTGGCCGCCGGACAGATTCCCCGCCAGCTCGTTGCGCACGTGGTGTAGCCCGACAAAGTCGATCACCTCCAGCGCGCGGCGGCGCACTTCGGCCTCCTGTTCACGCACCAGCGATGGCTTGAACCAGGTGTTGAACAGGCTTTCGCCGGCCTGCTGAGGGGGCACCATCATCAAGTTTTCCAGCGCGCTCATCTGGCTGAACTCGTGGGCAATCTGGAAGGTGCGCAGCAGCCCTTTATGAAAGCGCTGGTCGGCGCTTAACGAGGTGATGTCTTCGCCATCCAGCAGAATGTGGCCGCTGTCGGGCATCAGCGCGCCGGCGATCAGGTTGAACAGCGTCGACTTGCCGGCCCCGTTGGGGCCGATCATGCCGGTGATCGATCCTTTCTCCACCCGGATGGAGCAATCGTTGATGACGTGTAGCCCACCGAACGCTTTATTAACGTGTTGTACTTCGATAAGCGGTTGCATGGTGTCCTCGTAAGGCAGGCGGCCTCGTCGCCGCCTGCTGTATGGGTATTATTATGAGGGGTTAGAGTGCCGCAGGCGCTGGCCAATCGCAAAAGCCGCCACGATGATCAGCGAGCCGAGCGTCGGAATCAGATACCCCTCGACCTGGGGGATTGTGCGCAAGAACACGAACGATACCGCCGCCGGTCCAACGAAACGCACTAGAAAGCGCCAAAGAGCGAACCAAGTGGGGTGAGTGCCCAGCTCTTTCATGACTTCGCTCTGGGTCAGCGCCCATCCGGCAAACAGGGCAATCATCAGGCCGCCCAGCGGCATGAAGATATTGGTCAGCAGTTCGATGAACTCAAAGGCGCTGCGCCCAAACAGGCTGTGGAAGATCGTGCCTTCCGCCCATACGTTGAAACTCACCACGGTCAGCAGACCCATGGCCCAGGCGGCGACGACCATGATGGTCACGGCCTGGGGGCGGGTCATGTCGAAACGCTCCACCAGGAACGCCGCGACGGGCTCGATCAGTGAGATCGACGAGCTGAGCGCCGCGCCGAGCACCAGGATGAAGAAGACGCCGCCCACCAGCGCGCCAAACGGCATGTCGGCAAACGCCAGCGGCAGCGTCACGAACATCAGCCCAGGGCCTTGGCCCGTTTCCAGCCCTGCGCCAAACACTAGCGAGAAAATCGCCAGGCCTGCGACCATGGCCACGGCCGTATCTACGAACGCCACGGCAATAGCGGTGCGCGTCAGCGAGGCGTCGCTGGACATGTAAGCGCCGTAGGCCATGATCGCGCCCATGCCGAGACTCAAGGTGAAGAACGACTGCCCCATGGCCTGCAGCCAGCCTTCCAAGCTGAGATCGCCAATGTTGAAGGTGAACAGGAAGCTGGCCGCAGCGCCCACATCACCGTTAATGATGCCGTAGATCAGCACCACGATCAGAATGACGAACAGCGCAGGCATCATGATGCGTAGGCCCGATTCGATGCCTTTATGGATGCCCATGCCAACGATTAGCGCAGATCCCGCGATGAACAGCGTATGGTACATCGTCATCAGCCCGGGGGAGGCGAGGAGGGCGTTGAAGCCGTCGCTGATGGTTTGGGCATCGGCGCCGACCAGCGAGCCGGTGAGCATCAGCCAGGTGTAGTGCAGCGCCCAGCCCGCGATCACCGAGTAGAAACTCAAAATCAAAAAGGCAGAGGCGGCGCCCAGCCAACCAATCGACTCCCACGCCCGTGAGGTGCGATGCGTTTTGGTCAAATGCCGCATGCCCATGATCGGGCTTCGACGACTGGTGCGTCCCAGCATGGTTTCGGCGATGAGGATGGGAATGCCTACGGCAAAGATGGTCAGCGCATAGATGAGGATGAACGCACCGCCCCCGTTTTCACCGGTGAGATAGGGAAAGCGCCAGAGATTACCAAGACCGACGGCAGAACCAACCGCTGCCAGCAGAAACGTGCCTTTATGCGTCCAGACGTTATGACCGCTCATGTGAAGGAGTGTCCGTATTAAGGGTGTAAGGATGGGGGTAGGTATCCAAACACTTGTATGAATTATGGCGTGTCAGCGGCCCGAGGGCCCGCTGAGAATAGCGCTACTTTGCGATAGAACGCCGGCGCTTTCCAGCGTGATAGCGTTTAGGTTGCGTTAATGGGCTGGCTTGGCGACGACGCAGGCCACGCGGCCATAGGCGCTGAAGAAGCAAAAAGAGCGCCACGCTGCGAACTTACACAAAAAAGCCCGCACGGTGGCGGGCTTTGAGGCGGCGGTCAGCTTATTTTTTGCTGGAACGCTTGCGCTCGTTCTCTTTGAGCAGCTTCTTACGCAGGCGGATGAAGCTCGGCGTCACCTCGACCAGCTCATCGGAGTCGAGGAACTCGATGGCTTGTTCCAGGGTGAACTTCACTGGCGGCGTCAGCACGATGTTTTCGTCGTTACCCGAGGCGCGCATGTTGTCCAGCTTCTTACCTTTGGTGGGGTTGACCACCAGATCGTTGGCACGGCTATGGATACCGATCAGCATGCCTTCGTACACTTCGGTACCGTGATCGACGATCAGCTTACCGCGCTCTTGCAGCGTATAAAGCGCGTACGCCAGCGCTTTACCGTCGACCATGGAGACCATGACGCCGTTACGACGCTCGATGGCGGCGTCGGGCTTCAGCGGGCCGTAGTGGTCAAACCGGCTGGTCAGAATGCCGGTGCCGGAGGTCAGGGTCAGGAACTGGCCACGGAAACCGATCAAGCCACGGGCGGGGATGATGAAGTCCAAACGAACGCGGCCTTTGCCGTCCGGGTTCATGTTGGTCATTTCGCCCTTACGGTAGCCGAGCTCTTCCATGATCGAGCCCTGGTGTTGCTCTTCACAGTCGATGATGACTTCTTCGTAGGGCTCTTGCTTGACGCCGTCGATCTCTTTGATGATGACTTCCGGGCGGCCCACGGCCAGCTCGAAGCCTTCACGACGCATGGTTTCGATCAGCACCGACAGGTGCAGTTCACCACGGCCTGAGACCTTGAATTTCTCGGGCGTTTCGCCTTGCTCAACGCGCAGCGCCACGTTGTGGATCAGCTCCTGATCCAGACGGTCTTTAATGTTACGGCTGGTGACGAACTTACCGTCTTTGCCGGCGAACGGCGAGTCGTTGACCTGGAAGGTCATGGAAACGGTCGGCTCGTCGACGGTCAGCGGCGGCAGCGCTTCGACGTTGTTCACGTCGCACAGCGTGTCGGAGATCGCCAGATCTTCGATGCCGGTGATGCAGACGATATCGCCAGCGGTGGCTTCGTCGGTTTGCACACGTTCGAGGCCCATGTGTGTCATCACCTGGCCGACCTTACCCTTACGGGTCTTGCCTTCCTTGGTGATCACGCTGATTTGTTGGTTCGGCTTGACGCTGCCGCGGGTGATGCGGCCTAGGCCGATAACGCCGACGTAGCTGTTGTAGTCCAGTGCAGAGATCTGCATCTGGAAGGGACCGTCGACTTCGACCTTCGGCGGCTCGACGATGTCCACGATGGCTTGGAACATCGGGTCCATGTTGTCGGACAGCTCTTCCGGGTCCATACCGGCAATCCCATTCAGCGCCGAGCAGTAGATGATCGGGAAGTCGAGCTGCTCGTCGGTGGCACCCAGGTTGTCGAACAGATCGAAAATCTGATCGATGACCCAGTCAGGGCGCGCGCCAGGGCGGTCGATCTTGTTGACGACGACGATCGGCTTCAGGCCTTGAGAGAAGGCTTTCTGGGTCACGAAGCGGGTCTGCGGCATCGGGCCGTCGACGGCGTCGACCAGCAGCAGTACCGAGTCCACCATGGACATGACGCGCTCGACCTCACCACCGAAGTCAGCGTGCCCAGGGGTGTCCACGATATTGATGTGGTAGCCCTTACCATTCCCATCCTGCCACTGAATAGCGGTGTTTTTGGCCAGGATGGTAATACCGCGCTCCTTCTCCTGGTCATTAGAGTCCATGATACGCTCTTGGCCTTCGGCCTTGCGGTCGAGCGTGCCGGACTGGCTTAACAGTTTGTCTACCAAGGTAGTTTTACCGTGGTCAACGTGGGCGATGATGGCAATGTTGCGAAGATTCTCGATCACGACGCGATCCTGCTGGAAAAATAGGGCGGCATTATAGGGTCTGGGGGTGGTCCACTACCAGCGCTGTCTTAAATAAAGCAGCAAGTCAATAACCTAAACGCGGCAGTTTTCGCTGTTGTGACGCTTCCGTTAAGATAGGCGTTTTCCCAGTTGGGGCAAGCACATGACCATCGGTAACCTGATGCGTTTGTTGAGCGATGGCGAGGTTCATTCCGGTGAACAATTAGGCGAAGCGCTGGGCGTTTCCCGAGCCGCCGTGTGGAAACAGCTAAAGAAATTAGAGGCGCTGGGCGTGGAGCTGGTGGCCGTCAAAGGGCGCGGCTATCGGCTCGCGTACCCGCTGGAGCCCCTAGAAGGTGCCAAGATCGTCGAGCGGCTGCCCGCCGAGGCGCGTCATCTACTGACGCGGCTGTTCGTAGAGGATCAGCTGCCTTCCAGCAACGAATATCTGCGCGAGCGCTTCTCCCAAGGGGCTGGGCATGGCGAAGTTTGCTTCGTCGAGTTGCAAACCGCTGGGCGTGGCCGTCGTGGACGCGTGTGGTCGACCCCGTGGGGCCAGAGCTTGATGGTCTCGATGGGCTGGCGCTTCGAGTCTGGCATCAATGCGCTGGAGGGGTTGAGCCTGGCGGTGGGGGTGGTGGTTTCCCAGGTGCTCGAACGGTATGGCGTATCGCCCAAGCTGAAGTGGCCTAACGACGTGTTGCTGGCTGAAAAGGGGGATGAGCTGGGTAAGTTGGCCGGCATTCTGATCGAGGTGACCGGTGATGCGGCAGGCCCTTGCGAAGTGGTCATCGGTATCGGTATGAACCTCTCGCTACCGGATAGCCTGCGTGCCACCATCGACCAGCCAGTGGCGGCGCTGTTTGATGCGCAACCGGGTATCTCTCGCAATCAACTGGCCGCGAATATGGTGTCGGGGCTGCTCAACATGTTGGCTGGGTTCGAAGCTGACGGCTTTGCACCCTGGTTGGAGGCTTGGAACCAGCGCCATGCCTACTCGGGACTGCCCATCCGCGTGATTCAAGGAGAGCGTTCCAGCGACGCCGTGGCGGGAGATGTGGATGAAAGTGGTAACCTTTGGGTTACTGAAAACGGTCACTCGCGACGCCTGTCGGGCGGTGAGATCAGCGTACGTAGGCGCCTATGATTTTGGATTTGGATATCGGCAACACGCTGTCGAAATGGCGGCTAAAGGATGCCGAGAGTAGTGAGATCCGCTCACGAGGTGCCGTGTGGACGCGGGAAGAGTGGCGTCCCGGGGCAGACATTCCCGACTTGGATGTCGTGGAGGCAGTGCGTATCTCCAGCGTGGCCAGGGCCGCCGTGCTCGAAGAGACTGTTGCGCTGTTACGCCGCCAAGTACGACACGTCTATGTGGCCCGCTCAACGCCGGAAGCGCTTGGCGTCGTCAACGGGTACGACGAGCCAGGGCGTCTAGGGGTCGACCGCTGGATGGGCGCGCTAGCGGGCTATCAGTTGGCGGGAGGGTGTTGCGCGGTGGATTGCGGCAGCGCCATCACCATCGACTTCGTCCTGCCAGGCGGTGTGCACTTGGGTGGCTTTATCATTCCCGGACTGCGGCTGATGAAAGAGAGCCTGAAGCTGGGAACGCGTAATGTCGCCATCGATCCTGAAAGCGAAGCCGATGCGCTGCTGGAGCCTGGGCGACGCACGGTGGATGCGGTGAACCACGGCATTTACATGGCGGCCGTCAGTGCCATCAACCGCATTTATAGTGAGGTATGTGATCAGCAGGGCGTGGCGCTGCCGGTGCTGTTGACCGGCGGCGATGCGCGCGTGGTTTCCCGTGGTGTTCAAGTGCCTCACGCGGTGTGGCCCGATATGGTATACGGCGGGTTGGAAGCCTGCTATCCGCTTACGTTTGCCGAGCGGGCGGGAAAGATGTCGGGAGCACCGCGAGTGCCCGAGCCAGTATCGTTAGAAAAAATTCGCGCAGGCCTTGCATTCTCCATGCTGCTTTGACAGAATGCAGCGCGTTCCAGAGCGGAAGCAGCGTTTTAGAAGCGCCGCCTCCAGCAAGCTTTGATAAATAAAGAGTTTGCAGGCTTGACACCGCTTTGGAGGCTGGCATAATGTGCCGCCACAGCTGGAGAGGTTCCCGAGTGGCCAAAGGGAGCAGACTGTAAATCTGCCGCGAAAGCTTCGAAGGTTCGAATCCTTCCCTCTCCACCAGATTGAGCAAGCGTTGAGCTAGTCAGCGTTTGGGAATGAAACGCCGGTAAGCGGGCATTAGCTACTGTTACTCGTGCAACGGATTGTCATTCTATAGGCAAGTTCGGCGGGCGTAGTTCAATGGTAGAACCTCAGCCTTCCAAGCTGATGGTGCGGGTTCGATTCCCGCCGCCCGCTCCAGTTTGATGTGTTTTGGCTCATGTAGCTCAGGGGTAGAGCACACCCTTGGTAAGGGTGAGGTCGACGGTTCAATTCCGTCCATGAGCTCCATATTGCGAAGAAAGCGAGCGAAGCTCGCTTTTTTTGTCTTTGCCCTCCAATTGAGTGGGGGTGGAAGTAGGGGTTGTCAGGTGGAGGTTTCTCCGCTATCATGGCGCCCGCTGTTGCGTAGGCGTTTGGCTTGCGCGCATGACGATACAGGCCAGTAGCTCAATTGGCAGAGCAGCGGTCTCCAAAACCGCAGGTTGGGGGTTCGATTCCCTCCTGGCCTGCCAACCTTCCCCAGGTTGGTATGTCTTTTCTAGAATTCCTTTGTCGCTCGCTGCACCCTTAGGAGTCTCGTTTTTATGAAGCCTAGTTCCGTAAAACATGGCGCAGAGGTGCAACAGACGCGCCATGACGGGCTCAAGTGGGCGGCGGTTGTAGCGCTGCTTGTCGTTGCAGTCGTTGGTAATACCTATTTCGCCGATGTTGGCCTGCTCTACCGCGTCTTGGGTGTGGTGGTGTTGTGTGCGCTTGCGGGTTTGATCGCCTTAACAACCACCAAAGGTCGCGACTTAGTCGAGCTGGCCATCAGCGCCAAGAAAGAGATTCAGCGCGTTGTATGGCCGACCCGTCCTGAAACCATTCAGACCACCGCTATTGTGCTGGTGGCTGTATTGGTGGTGGGTCTGATGCTGTGGTTGATCGATACTCTTCTTGGCTGGGCGATGTCCGGCGTCATTGGTTAGGAGCATTCATGTCCAAACGTTGGTACGTCGTCCACGCTTATTCCGGCTTTGAAAAGCATGTCATGCGCTCGCTGATCGAGCGTGTGAAGATGTACGGCATGGAAGATCGCTTTGGCGAAATCCTGGTTCCGACGGAAGAAGTGGTCGAGATGCGCGACGGCAAGCGCCGCAAGAGTGAGCGCAAGTTCTATCCCGGCTATGTATTGGTCGAGATGGAGATGGTGGATGAAACCTGGCACTTGGTGAATGAAACGCCACGTGTCATGGGTTTTATTGGTGGCACCAAAGAGAAGCCCGCCGCAATTACTACTCGCGAAGCCGAAGCAATCTTGCGTCGCGTGAAAGACGGTACCGACAAGCCGCGGCCTAAAACGATGTTTGAGCCGGGTCAGTCTGTCCGCGTTATTGATGGTCCGTTTGCTGACTTCAACGGTGTTGTTGAAGAAGTGAACTACGACAAGAGCCGTCTGCAGGTCAGTGTGCTGATCTTTGGGCGTGCGACGCCTGTTGAGCTTGAGTTCTCACAGGTAGAAAAAGAGTAATTTTAAGATGTTGCAGGGTGGTGCGCAGTGCGTGCCACCCTGGATTCATGTAAAGCAGCCCAGCGCTGCTTTACGCGTACCGGGGAGCCGTCAGGCGCTATCACCCAACTGGAGTATTTACCATGGCCAAGAAAGTACAGGCTTACATCAAACTGCAGGTTGCTGCAGGTAAAGCCAACCCGAGTCCGCCCGTAGGCCCCGCGCTGGGTCAGCACGGCGTGAACATCATGGAATTCTGTAAGGCGTTTAACGCTGCCACTCAAGAAATTGAGCCGGGTCTGCCGACGCCTGTCGTGATCACTGTTTACTCTGACCGCAGCTTCACGTTCGTCACCAAGACGCCGCCTGCTGCCGTACTGCTGAAAAAAGCAGCGGGCATCAAGTCAGGTTCTGGTGAGCCGAACAAGAAGAAAGTTGGTACCGTGACTCGCGAGCAGCTCGAAGAGATCGCTAAAACCAAAGAGCCGGATATGACGGCTGCTGATCTCGATGCCGCAGTGCGCACCATCGCTGGTAGCGCTCGTAGCATGGGCTTAAACGTGGAGGGTCTCTGATCATGGCTAAACTGTCTAAGCGCGCGAAAGTCATTCGCGAGAAAGTAGACCCGAATAAAGCATACTCTTTGGAAGAAGCCGTTGCGCTGCTGTCCGAGCTGTCGACTGTCAAATTCAAAGAGTCTCTGGACGTTGCGATCAACCTGGGTGTCGATCCGCGTAAATCTGACCAGGTTGTACGTGGTGCCACCGTTATGCCTAACGGTACTGGCAAAGACGTACGCGTAGCGGTCTTCACCCAGGGTGCTAACGCTGATGCTGCTAAAGAAGCCGGCGCTGACATCGTGGGTATGGACGATCTGGCTGAGCAAGTCAAAAAAGGCGTGATGGATTTCGACGTTGTTATCGCTTCTCCGGATGCGATGCGCGTTGTGGGTCAGCTGGGCCAAATCCTTGGCCCGCGCGGCCTGATGCCGAACCCGAAAGTAGGCACCGTAACGCCTGACGTGGCAACTGCGGTCAAGAACGCCAAAGCGGGTCAGGTGCGTTTCCGTACCGACAAGAACGGCATCATCCACACTACCCTGGGTAAAGTGGACTTTGACGCAGCTTCCGTTCAGGGCAACCTGGAAGCGCTGGTAGCTGACCTGAAGAAGCTCAAGCCGAGCTCCTCTAAAGGTATCTACTTTAAGAAAATCACCCTGTCCACTACCATGGGCCCGGGTCTGACCATCGACCACTCTGCGCTGGTATAAGCGAGTCGTCGGCAGGTTTTTAGTAAGTACCGAGCAAGAACTTTGCGGTCCCTCGTCTGGCTCAGCCGGTCGAGGCGCCGTCAAAGACCGCAGGTGCCGCCAGATCTACTGAAGATTGGGCGGCTTAATCGCCTTAGAGCGCCTGCGCAGATGGTGTGGCCGCCAGTTGGTTAACGCTTTTCGCAAGCCGCTTTCTGGTGAGCACCATCCCCTAAGGCTTCCAAGGTGAGCAGTATGTCTTGGAAGAGATGGTAACCACCGGAGCCTTTATGGGTTCCGGCACGAAGGAGTGATCACTGTGCCACTAGCACTTGAAGGCAAGAAAGCGATTGTTGCCGAGGTCAGTGAAGCGGCCAAGGGCGCACTCTCCGTCGTAGTTGCCGATTCTCGTGGCGTTACGGTCAGCAAAATGACCGATCTGCGTAAGCAGGCCCGTGAGAACGGTGTTGAGCTTCGTGTTGTTCGTAACACGCTAGCTCGCCGCGCACTCGAAGGCACTCAGTGGGAGTGTCTGAACGAGAGCTTTGTTGGTCCTACTCTGCTGGCTTTCTCTACCGAACACCCGGGCGCTGCCGCTCGCCTGTTCAAAGAGTTCGCTAAAGACGAGAAGAACTTCGAAGTTAAAGCGCTGGCCTACGAAGGTGAGCTGATTCCGGCTGCTGACATCGATCGTCTAGCAACCCTGCCGACTTACGACGAGGCCATTGCCAAGTTGATGTCGGTCATGAAAGAAGCCTCCGCTGGCAAGCTGGTTCGTACTCTGGCCGCCCTGCGCGACCAGAAGCAAGAAGCCGAAGCTGCCTAAGCAGCGTTTCTTGCAGGCGGCGTGAACGGTGTGATCGCAACGCTGCCTGAACCGAGCAATGAACCCTGAGTTCTCGGTCGACCGAGACTCCCGCAAAGTTAGGAATGAAACAATGGCACTGACCAAAGACGATATCATCAATGCTGTAGCCGACATGTCCGTAATGGAAGTTGTCGAGCTGATCGAAGCGATGGAAGAGAAGTTCGGCGTTTCTGCAGCGGCGGCCGTTATGGCTGGCCCGGCTGCTGGCGGCGAAGCAGCTGCTGAAGAGCAGACTGAATTTGACCTGGTACTGGCATCTGCTGGTGACAAGAAAGTTAACGTCATCAAAGCCGTTCGTGAAATCACCGGTCTTGGCCTGAAAGAAGCCAAAGGTGCCGTTGACGGCGCGCCGGCGACCATCAAAGAAGCCATGTCTAAAGAAGACGCTGAAGCAGCTAAGAAGAAGCTGGAAGAAGCGGGCGCAACCGTCGAGCTCAAGTAATCCTTGTGCTGATGGCTTTACGCGCTGCGTAAGCTTCCACGGCTGGCGGCGGGCTATCCCGCTGCCGGCCTTTTTCTGTTGTAATATGCTGCAAGGCAACAGCAGAAGCGCTGCGGTAAAAAGCAGCAAAACAGTAAGACCGTTGTTGTGAAGCGTACGTTGTTGTAACGCGTAAGTTGTGAAGCGCGAGTGATGTTAGCAAGCGACAGCAAAGCGCGAACAGCACTACTGTAACACTGTTATCTATCAAGATTTTTGACGGCGAGCTACCGATTTAGGAGCTTGCTGTCTGCGTCTGAAACGCCCGCGGGGCAGATGACCACGCATCGGTCACCCATGGTGAACAAGCTGGGGAATACAGATGGCTTACTCATATACTGAGAAAAAACGCATCCGCAAGGATTTCGGCAAACTGCCCCAAGTGATGGATGTGCCTTACTTGCTGGCCATCCAGCTTGATTCCTACTACGACTTTCTCCAGCAGGATCGTTCGCCCGACGAGCGCCACGAGGTTGGCCTGCACGCGGCGTTCAAGTCCGTGTTCCCGATCGAGAGCTTCTCAGGTAATGCGGCCCTGGAGTACGTCAGCTACCGTTTCGGTACGCCGGCATTCGATGTCAAAGAGTGTCAGCTGCGTGGCGTGACCTATTCCGCTCCGCTGCGTGTCAAGGTTCGCTTGATCATCTATGATCGCGACTCTTCGAACAAGGCCATCAAGGATATCAAAGAGCAGGAAGTCTACATGGGGGAAATTCCCCTGATGACCGAGAACGGTACCTTCGTGATCAACGGTACTGAGCGGGTTATCGTTTCCCAGCTCCACCGCTCGCCCGGTGTGTTCTTCGATCACGACAAAGGCAAGAGCCACTCTTCTGGTAAGTTGCTCTACTCTGCTCGCGTGATTCCTTACCGTGGTTCTTGGCTCGACTTTGAGTTCGACCCGAAAGACAACGTCTTCGTCCGTATCGACCGTCGCCGCAAACTGCCGGCGTCAGTATTGATGCGTGCGCTGGGCATGAGCACCGAAGAGATCCTGACGGAGTTCTTTGAAACCAGCAAATTCCACATCGAGAAGACCGGTTTCTCTGTGGAGCTGGTACCGTCACGCCTGCGCGGCGAAACGGCCACCTTCGACATCAAAGATGGCGAAGGCAACGTGATTGTGGAAGAAGGGCGCCGCATTACCCAGAAGCACATTCGTCAGCTTGAAAAAGCGGGTCTTGAGCGTCTGGAAGTGCCGATGGAGTACCTGTTCGGCAAAACGCTGGCCAAAGACCAGATCGATACCAAAACCGGTGAGCTGATCTGTCCGTGTAATACGGAAATCACTCCGGAAGTCCTGGAGCGTATGGCGCAGGGCGGTATCACGCATATCGAAACCCTCTACACCAACGACCTCGACTGTGGTTCGTTCATTTCCGACACCCTGAAGCTGGATACGACCGGCTCACAGTTGGAAGCGCTGGTTGAAATTTACCGCATGATGCGCCCCGGTGAGCCGCCCACCAAAGAGGCTGCCGAGACGCTGTTCCACAACCTGTTCTTCACCGAAGACCGCTACGACCTGTCGGGCGTTGGTCGGATGAAGTTCAACCGTCGTCTGCGTCGTGAAAGCGACACGGGCTCTGGCGTATTGGATCGTAAAGACATCCTCGATGTGCTACGCGAGCTGATCAATATTCGTAACGGCTTCGGCGACGTGGACGATATCGATCACCTGGGTAACCGTCGTATTCGCTGTGTGGGCGAAATGGCCGAGAACCAGTTCCGCGTCGGTCTGGTGCGTGTCGAGCGCGCAGTGAAAGAGCGTCTTTCCATGGCGGAAAGCGAAGGCCTGATGCCGCAAGACCTGATCAACGCCAAGCCCGTTGCGGCGGCGGTGAAAGAGTTCTTTGGCTCCAGCCAGCTGTCTCAGTTCATGGACCAGAACAACCCGCTCTCCGAGGTGACTCACAAGCGTCGTGTGTCCGCACTCGGCCCGGGTGGTCTGACCCGTGAGCGTGCAGGCTTCGAAGTGCGCGACGTACACGCCACGCACTATGGCCGTCTATGCCCGATCGAAACGCCGGAAGGCCCGAACATTGGTCTGATCAACTCGCTGGCGACGTACAGCCACACCAACAGCTACGGCTTCCTGGAAACGCCTTACCGTAAAGTCATCAACAGCCAGGTGACCGATGAGGTGGTGCATCTCTCCGCGATCGAGGAGGGCGATTTCGTTATCGCGCAGGCCTCTGCCGCCGTGGATGAGTCTGGCAAGCTGAGCGATGACCTGGTGCAGGTACGTCACCGTGGCGAGACGACCTTCATGCGTCCCGAGCAAGTGACGCTGATGGACGTGTCTCCGCGTCAGGTCGTCTCCGTGGCCGCCGCGCTGATTCCGTTCCTCGAGCACGACGATGCTAACCGCGCCTTGATGGGTGCGAACATGCAGCGTCAGGCCGTGCCGACCCTGCGCGCCGACAAGCCGCTGGTCGGTACCGGCATGGAGCGTTTCGTGGCACGCGACTCCGGCGTGTGTGCCGTGGCGCGCCGTGGCGGCGTCATTGACTCCGTCGACGCGCGTCGTGTCGTGGTGCGGGTCAACGAAGATGAAATCATCGGCGGTGAAGCCGGTGTCGACATCTACAACCTGACCAAGTACACCCGTTCTAACCAGAACACCTGCATGAACCAACGTCCCATCGTGCGTCCTGGTGACAACGTGGCACGTGGAGATATCCTCGCCGACGGTCCGTCCGTCGACATGGGGGATCTGGCGCTGGGTCAGAACATGCGTATCGCGTTCATGCCCTGGAACGGCTACAACTTCGAGGACTCCATTCTGCTCTCCGAGCGGGTCGTTCAAGAAGACCGTTTCACCACGATCCACATTCAGGAACTGACCTGTGTGTCCCGCGACACCAAGTTGGGGCCGGAAGAGATCACCTCCGATATTCCCAACGTCGGTGAGTCCGCGCTGGGTAAATTGGATGAAGCAGGCGTCGTCTACATCGGTGCCGAAGTCGGCCCTGGTGACATTCTGGTCGGTAAGGTTACGCCCAAAGGCGAAACCCAGCTGACGCCCGAAGAGAAGCTGCTCCGCGCCATCTTCGGTGAGAAAGCGTCCGACGTAAAAGATACCTCTCTGCGTGCCCCCACCGGCATGAAAGGGACGGTCATCGACGTTCAGGTCTTCACCCGTGACGGCGTCGAAAAAGACTCCCGTGCGCTCTCCATCGAGCAGATGCAACTGGACGAAGTGCGTAAGGATCTTCAAGAGACCTACCGCATCGCCGAAGATGCCACCTTCGAGCGTCTGAAGCGCACACTGGCCGGTCAAGCCGTCAACGGTGGACCGCAGCTGAAGAAAGGCGACGTGCTGGACGAAGCGTACCTGGACGAACTGCCCCGTCAGCAGTGGTTCAAGCTGCGCATGCAGGACGAGTCGTACAACGAGCTGCTGGCCCAGGCCGACGAACAGCTCGAAAACCGTCGTAAAGAGATGGACGAGCGTTTCGAAGACAAGAAGCGCAAGCTGACCCAGGGCGACGATCTCGCGCCGGGCGTGCTGAAAATCGTCAAGGTCTACATGGCGGTGAAGCGTCGTATCCAGCCCGGTGACAAGATGGCCGGTCGTCACGGTAACAAAGGTGTTATCTCCGCGATCATGCCCATCGAAGACATGCCGTTCGACGAGAAGGGCGAGCCGGTGGATGTGGTGCTGAACCCGCTGGGTGTACCGTCGCGTATGAACGTTGGTCAGATCCTGGAAACCCACCTGGGTATGGCGGCACGTGGTCTCGGGGTCAAGATTGACGCCATGCTGCGTGATGCTCGCGGCCAGCAGGTTGCTGAAATTCGCGACTTCCTGGGCCAGGTGTATAACACGCCGGGTACCCGCGTCGAGGACATCGACTCCCTGACCGATGACGAAGTCATCGCGCTGGCGAAGAACCTCAAAGGCGGTGTGCCGATGGCTACGCCGGTGTTTGACGGTGCCAAAGAGCACGAAATCAAGCACCTGCTGAAGCTGGCTGACATTCCGGAGTCGGGCCAAATGACGCTGTATGACGGTCGTACCGGCGATGCGTTTGACCGTCCGGTGACCGTTGGCTACATGTACATGCTGAAGCTCAACCACCTGGTAGACGACAAGATGCACGCGCGTTCTACCGGCTCTTACTCGCTTGTTACGCAGCAGCCGCTGGGTGGTAAGGCGCAGTTCGGTGGTCAGCGCTTTGGTGAGATGGAAGTGTGGGCGCTGGAAGCCTATGGCGCCGCGTACACGCTGCAAGAGATGCTCACCGTCAAGTCGGACGACGTCGAAGGCCGCACCAAGATGTACAAGAACATCGTGGATGGCGACCACACCATGCAGGCAGGCATGCCGGAATCCTTCAACGTACTCGTGAAGGAAATCCGCTCGCTGGGCATCGATATCGAGTTAGAGAGCTAGGAGCCGTCCAATGAAAGATTTGGTGAAAGTACTCAAATCGCAATCTCAGTCCGAAGAGTTTGACGCGATCAAGATTACCCTGGCGTCGCCGGACATGATTCGCTCCTGGTCCTTCGGCGAGGTGAAGAAGCCTGAGACCATCAACTACCGTACCTTTAAGCCGGAACGGGATGGTCTGTTCTGCGCCAAGATTTTCGGCCCGGTCAAAGACTACGAGTGCTTGTGCGGCAAATATAAGCGCATGAAGCACCGCGGTATCATCTGTGAGAAGTGTGGCGTCGAAGTCACCAAGGCAGCCGTGCGCCGTGAGCGCATGGGCCACATCGAGCTGGCATCGCCGGTCGCTCACATTTGGTTCCTGAAGTCTCTGCCGTCGCGTATCGGCATGTTCCTCGATATGACCCTGCGTGATATCGAGCGCGTGCTCTACTTCGAAAGCTTCGTGGTCATCGACCCCGGCATGACCACGCTGGAGCGTGGTCAGCTGCTCAACGACGAGCAGTACTTCGAAGCGCTGGAAGAGTTCGGCGATGACTTCGACGCCCGCATGGGTGCCGAAGCGGTCCAAGAGCTGCTGAAAGACATCGATCTGGAAGAAGAGATCAACCATCTGCGTGAAGAAATTCCGCAGACGAACTCTGAAACCAAGATCAAGAAGCTGTCTAAGCGCCTGAAGCTGCTGGAAGCGTTCTACCACTCCGGCAATGCGCCGGCGTGGATGGTCATGGAAGTGCTGCCCGTGCTACCGCCGGATCTGCGTCCGCTGGTACCGCTGGACGGTGGCCGCTTCGCGACATCGGATCTCAACGACCTTTACCGTCGTGTGATTAACCGTAACAACCGCCTGAAGCGTCTGCTGGACCTCAACGCGCCGGACATCATCGTGCGCAACGAGAAGCGGATGCTCCAGGAAGCGGTCGACGCGCTGCTGGACAACGGCCGCCGTGGCCGTGCGATTACCGGTTCCAACAAGCGCCCGCTGAAATCCCTGGCCGACATGATCAAGGGTAAGCAGGGTCGCTTCCGTCAGAACTTGCTCGGTAAGCGCGTGGACTACTCTGGCCGTTCGGTCATCACCGTCGGTCCGACCCTGCGTCTGCACCAGTGTGGTCTGCCGAAGAAAATGGCGCTCGAGCTGTTCAAGCCGTTCATCTACTCCAAGCTGCAGTCGCTGGGCCATGCGTCCACGATCAAAGCGGCGAAGAAGATGGTCGAGCGCGAGCTGCCGGAAGTGTGGGACATCCTGGCCGACGTTATTCGCGAACACCCGGTACTGCTCAACCGTGCGCCAACGCTGCACCGTCTGGGTATCCAGGCGTTCGAGCCGCTGCTGATCGAAGGTAAGGCGATCCAACTGCACCCGCTCGTCTGTGCGGCCTACAACGCCGACTTCGACGGTGACCAGATGGCGGTCCACGTACCGCTGACCCTGGAAGCACAGCTCGAAGCACGTGCGCTGATGATGGCGACCAACAACGTGCTGTCGCCTGCTAACGGCGAGCCGATCATCGTCCCGTCGCAGGACGTTGTTCTGGGTCTGTACTACATGACCCGCGAAAAGATCAACGCCAAAGGCGAAGGCATGGTGTTCTCCGACCTCAACGAGGTGGAGCGTGCGTTCGGCACTCAGTCCGTGTCGCTGCATGCCCGCGTCAAGGTGCGTCTGGATGAAGTGGATGTCGACGAAGAGACCGGTGAGCGTTCCGAGCATCGTCGCCTTTACGACACCACCGTGGGTCGTGCGCTGCTATTCCGCATTCTGCCGGAAGGCGTGCCGTTCGCGCTGATCGATCAGCCGATGAAGAAGAAGGCGATCTCCAGCCTGATCAACGAGGTATACCGTCGTGCGGGCCTGAAGCCCACGGTCATCTTCGCAGACCAGCTGATGTACACCGGCTTCCGTCTGGCGACCTGGTCCGGTGCCTCGATCGGTGTGAACGACTTCGTTATCCCCGAAGCCAAAACCGAAATCGTCGACGCGGCAGAAGCAGAAGTTAAAGAGATCGAAGATCAGTTCTCTTCCGGTCTGGTAACGGCAGGGGAGAAGTACAACAAGGTCATCGATATCTGGTCCAAGGCCAACGATAAAGTGGCCAAGGCGATGATGGTCGGCATCTCGAAAGAGACGGTCGTTGATCGTGACGGTAATGAAGTCGAGCAAGACTCCTTCAACAGCGTCTTCATCATGGCCGACTCCGGTGCCCGTGGTAGTGCCGCCCAGATCCGCCAGCTGGCGGGTATGCGTGGCCTGATGGCCAAGCCGGATGGCTCGATCATCGAAACGCCGATCGTGGCCAACTTCCGTGAAGGTCTGAACGTACTGCAGTACTTCATCTCGACCCACGGTGCACGTAAAGGTCTGGCGGATACGGCTCTGAAAACGGCTAACTCCGGTTACCTGACCCGTCGTCTGGTCGACGTGGCGCAGGATCTGGTCATTACCGAGACCGACTGTGGCACCGAAAACGGCCTGACGCTGCACCCGATCATCGAGGGGGGCGACATCATCGTACCGCTGTCTCAGCGCGTACTGGGCCGTGTCGTCGCGCAGGACGTGGTCGATCCTAGCACGGAAGAAGTGCTGATTCCGCGCAACACGCTGCTGGACGAGAAGTGGTGTGCGTCGCTGGACACCATGGGCGTGGACGAGATCGTCGTACGCTCCACGATTACTTGTGACACTGCGCACGGCGTGTGTTCGTCCTGTTACGGTCGTGACCTTGCCCGTGGCCACCAGGTCAACATCGGTGAGTCTGTCGGTGTTATCGCCGCCCAGTCGATCGGTGAGCCGGGTACCCAGCTGACCATGCGTACGTTCCACATCGGTGGTGCGGCCTCGCGTTCTTCTGCGGTGGATAGCGTTCAGGTCAAGCACGGCGGTAAAGTGCGCCTGCACAACATCAAGCACGTTGAGCGTGCCGACGGCAAACTGGTCGTGGTGTCTCGTTCGAGCGCCCTGGCGGTCGCCGACGATCACGGTCGTGAGCGTGAGTACTATAAGCTGCCCTACGGTGCTGAGCTCTCCGTACGCGACGGTGACGTGGTCGATGCCGGTGCGGTCGTGGCCAAGTGGGATCCGCACACGCACCCGATCATTGCCGAGGTAGAAGGTAAGGCGCAGTTCATCGATCTCGACGAGGGTGTCACCATGCACCGCAGCGTCGATGAGATGACCGGTCTATCGTCTATTGAAGTCATCGAATCGGCCGCACGCCCGATGGCGGGTCGTGACAAGCGCCCGATGGTGATGCTGAAAGACGCTGCTGGCGAGTACGTTTCCGTATCCGGCTCCAACACGCCGGTTCAGTACCTGCTGCCGGGTAACTCGATTATCTCCGTAGACGATGGCGCCACCATCGGCGTCGGTGAAGTCGTTGCTCGTATTCCGGTCGAGGCGTCTGGTAACAAGGACATCACCGGTGGTCTGCCGCGCGTGGCCGACCTGTTCGAAGCGCGTAAACCGAAAGAGTCTGCCATTCTGGCGGAAATCAGCGGTGTGGTGAGCTTCGGCAAAGAGACCAAAGGTAAGCGTCGTCTGACGATTACCCCGGAATCTGGCGATCCGTTCGAAGCGCTGATCCCGAAATGGCGTCAAATCGCCGTGTTCGAAGGTGAAGCGGTCGAGAAGGGTGAAGTGATCTCCGATGGCCCCAGTAACCCGCACGATATCCTGCGTCTGCTGGGTGTTGCGGAACTGGCCAAGTACATCACGGCTGAAGTCCAGGACGTTTATCGTCTGCAGGGTGTTGGCATCAACGACAAGCATATCGAAGTGATCGTGCGTCAGATGCTGCGTAAGGTAGAGATCACCGACTCCGGCGACTCTGACTTCATCACCGGCGACCAGGCCGAGCTCGTGCGCGTCCTCGAACAGAACGCACGACTCGAGAAAGAAGGTAAGTTCCCGGCCAAGTATCAACGCTTGCTGCTGGGTATCACCAAGGCCAGCTTGGCCACTGAATCGTTCATCTCCGCCGCGTCGTTCCAGGAAACGACCCGCGTACTGACCGAAGCAGCGGTCACCGGCAAGCGCGACTACCTGCGCGGCCTGAAAGAGAACGTGGTGGTTGGACGTCTGATTCCGGCAGGTACCGGTCTGACCCACCACGCAGAGCGTCGTCGCAAGCGCGAAGACGTAGAGCGTCTGTTCAACCCCTCGGCGACCGAGGTAGAGCAGGAGCTTGGTGCTCAGTTGACCGCCCTGGATTCAGACGACGATCTGTAACCACCGGTACAACGAGCAACACGAGTGGCTGGCCCAAAGAGCACGGTCTTGGCGGCGAATCCGTCGGCAAGACTTGACGCCACCTAGGGTCAGCCTTTAGAATGCGCAGCCTTTAACAGTGGGGCGGGTGCGCCCGCATCCGCTGCTAGTACTTGTTAAAGGCTAAGGCAACCATTGGAGTCAGCTAAACACCATGGCAACGATTAATCAGCTAGTGCGCAAGCCGCGCAAGCGCCCCGTCACCAAGAGTGACGTGCCTGCGCTTCAGGCATGCCCGCAAAAACGTGGCGTATGTACGCGCGTTTACACCACTACCCCTAAGAAGCCGAACTCGGCCCTGCGTAAGGTTTGCCGTGTGCGCCTGACCAACGGCTTTGAAGTGTCTTCTTACATCGGTGGTGAAGGTCACAACCTGCAAGAGCACTCTGTTGTTCTGATCCGCGGCGGTCGTGTAAAGGATTTGCCGGGTGTGCGTTATCACACCGTTCGTGGCGCCCTGGACACCTCTGGCGTACAGAACCGTAAGCAGGGTCGTTCTAAGTACGGTACTAAGCGTCCGAAGTCCTAAGACGGCTTATCGCAGCGTGCAGCGCTGCGGCGTTACCTTTCACACGAATATGACGGTCTGATAAGAGTAAGGTCGGGCGGCGCAAAAGCGACGTGAGTCCCGGGTTTACCTGAAGGATCCTTAATTGAGGGCTTATCATGCCTAGAAGAAGAGTTGTAGCTAAACGCGAAATCCTGCCGGATCCCAAGTTCGGAAGTGAGCGTCTGGCGAAGTTCATGAACCACCTGATGGTCAGTGGCAAGAAGTCCGTAGCTGAGCGCATCGTATACGGTGCGTTGGACAAGGTTGCCGAGCGTAGTAAAGAAGAGCCGCTGGAAATCTTCGACAAGGCGCTGGAAACCATCCAGCCGATGGTCGAAGTGAAGTCTCGCCGCGTAGGTGGTGCGACCTATCAGGTGCCGGTTGAAGTTCGTCCGTCACGCCGTCAAGCGCTAGCCATGCGCTGGCTGGTAGACGCTGCGCGTCGTCGCGGTGAAAAAACGATGGTTCAGCGTCTGGCAGGTGAAATGCTGGATGCCGCTGAAGGTAAAGGTTCTGCCGTTAAGAAGCGTGAAGACGTTCACCGCATGGCAGAAGCCAACAAGGCCTTCTCTCACTATCGTTTCTAAGCTCGGCGCTTCTAAGTTTGTGTCGCTTTTTGCCAGTTGTGGTGTGGTGGGAAAGATTTTCGTCATGTTGCAACACGCCGCCGCTATCGTTGTCGATGGCGGCGGTGGCATAAGCAAAAAGTACACCGCTGGATTAACGAGCATCGCCAACTAACGGGAGTTTCACCGTGGCACGCAAGACTCCACTTAAGCGTTATCGCAATATCGGTATCGTGGCACACGTTGATGCGGGTAAAACCACAACAACCGAGCGCGTACTGTTTTACACCGGCCTTTCCCACAAAGTGGGTGAAGTGCACGATGGTGCGGCGACCATGGACTGGATGGAGCAGGAGCAGGAGCGTGGTATCACTATCACCTCAGCTGCGACGACCTGTTTCTGGCAGGGCATGAGTAAGCAGTTCGACGAGCACCGCATCAACATCATCGATACCCCTGGGCACGTTGACTTCACCATTGAAGTCGAGCGTTCTCTGCGTGTTCTCGATGGCGCGGTCGTCGTACTGTGCGGTTCCTCCGGCGTTCAGCCGCAGACCGAGACCGTATGGCGTCAGGCCAACAAATACGAAGTTCCGCGTATGGTTTTCGTCAACAAGATGGACCGTACCGGCGCTGATTTCTTCATGGTGGTCAACCAGCTCAAAGAGCGTCTGGGTGCCAACGCCGTGCCGATCCAGATCAACTGGGGCACGGAAGAAGACTTCAAAGGCGTTATCGACCTGATCGAGATGAAAGCCATCTTGTGGGACGAAGAGAGCCTGGGCATGAACTTCGAGCTCGTGGACATTCCGGCGGAGCTGCAAGAGACCGCTGAAGAGTACCGTGAGCAGATGGTCGAAGCCGCTGCCGAAGCTTCCGAAGAGCTGATGGACAAGTACCTTGAAGAAGGCGAGCTGACCGTCGCTGAAATCAAGGCGGGTCTGCGTGCTCGTACGCTGGCTAACGAAATCGTCCTGGTTACCTGTGGTTCTGCCTTTAAGAACAAAGGTGTTCAGGCGGTACTGGACGGCGTTATCGAGTATATGCCTTCGCCGACAGAAGTTAAGGCCATCGAGGGTGAGCTGGACGACAAAGACGGCACCGTTGCGACGCGTGAAGCAGACGATAGCGCTCCGTTCGCCGCTCTGGCGTTCAAAATTGCCACCGACCCCTTCGTTGGTACGCTGACCTTCATCCGCGTCTACTCGGGTGTTCTGAAATCTGGTGATGGCGTCTACAACTCCGTCAAACAGAAGAAAGAGCGTGTTGGTCGTATCGTTCAGATGCACGCCAACTCTCGCGAAGAGATCAAAGAAGTACTCGCAGGCGACATCGCTGCTTGTATCGGTCTGAAGGACGTCACGACAGGTGACACCCTGTGCGACATCGATAACAAAATCGTTCTCGAGCGCATGGAGTTCCCGGATCCGGTAATCTCGGTTGCCGTTGAACCGAAGTCCAAGGCCGACCAAGAGAAGATGGGCGTTGCACTGGGTAAACTGGCCCAGGAAGACCCCTCTTTCCAGGTCAAGACCGACGAAGAGACCGGCCAGACCATCATTTCTGGTATGGGCGAGCTGCACCTGGACATCATCGTTGACCGTATGCGTCGCGAGTTCAAGGTAGAAGCGAACATCGGTAAGCCGCAGGTTGCCTACCGTGAAACGATTCGTGGCAGCGTCGAGCAGGAAGGTAAGTTCGTACGTCAGTCCGGTGGTCGTGGTCAGTACGGTCACGTGTGGCTACGTATCGAGCCGCTGACTGCAGAAGAGAAGGGTGAAGGCGAAGAAGAGATCTTCTTCAAGTTCAACTCCGAGATCGTAGGTGGTGTGGTTCCGAAGGAATACGTACCTGCGGTTGAGAAAGGTGCTTTCGAGCAGTTGCAAAACGGTGTCATCGCGGGCTACCCGATGATCGACGTCAAAGTATCGCTGTTCGATGGTTCCTACCATGACGTGGACTCCAACGAGACTGCGTTCAAGATTGCTTCTTCTATGGCAGTGAAAGAAGGTGCCAGGAAGGCCAAGGCCGTGCTGCTGGAGCCGGTGATGAAGGTCGAAGTCGTGACCCCCGAAGAGTTTATGGGTGACGTCATGGGCGACCTGAACCGTCGTCGCGGCCTGGTGCAGGGCATGGATGACTCCTCTTCTGGTAAAGTCATTCGTGCAACGGTGCCACTGGGTGAGATGTTCGGTTATGCAACCGATCTGCGCTCACAAACCCAGGGCCGTGCGAGCTACTCTATGGAGTTCGCGAAGTACGAGGAGGCGCCCTCCAGCGTCGTTGAAGCCGTCATCAACCAAAACGGTTAACCGTTAGCTAACGTAAAGAGGTTATAGCAGTGGCTAAGGAAAAATTTGAACGTTCCAAACCGCACGTCAACGTCGGCACCATCGGTCACGTCGACCACGGTAAAACGACTCTGACAGCGGCCCTGACCCGCGTGTCTGCTGAGGTTTTCGGCGGCGACTGGCGTGAATTCGATACCATCGATAACGCTCCGGAAGAGCGTGAGCGTGGTATCACCATCGCGACATCTCACGTTGAATACCAGTCTGAAGTGCGTCATTACGCGCACGTTGACTGCCCGGGACACGCTGACTACGTCAAGAACATGATCACCGGTGCTGCCCAGATGGACGGCGCGATCCTGGTATGTTCTGCCGCTGACGGCCCCATGCCGCAGACTCGTGAGCACATCCTGCTGTCTCGTCAGGTTGGCGTTCCGTTCATCGTTGTGTTCCTGAACAAAGCGGACATGGTCGATGACGAAGAGCTGCTCGAGCTGGTCGAGATGGAAGTTCGTGAACTTCTGTCCGAGTACGACTTCCCGGGTGACGACACGCCGATCATCACTGGTTCTGCCCTGATGGCACTGAACGGTGAAGACGAGAACGGCATGGGTACTACTGCGGTAGCTAACCTGATCAAAGCTCTGGATGACTACATCCCTGAGCCGGAGCGTGCTATCGACCAGCCGTTCCTTATGCCGATCGAAGACGTATTCTCTATCTCTGGCCGTGGTACCGTTGTTACCGGTCGTGTAGAGCGCGGTATCGTTAAAGCCGGTGAAGAAGTGGAAATCGTGGGTATCCGCGACACCACCAAAACCACCGTTACTGGCGTAGAAATGTTCCGTAAGCTGCTCGACGAAGGTCGTGCAGGTGAGAACGTTGGTGCGCTGCTGCGTGGTACTAAGCGTGATGACGTTGAGCGTGGTCAGGTACTGGCGAAGCCGGGCACCATCAACCCGCACACTGTCTTCGAAGCCGAAGTATACGTGCTGTCCAAAGAAGAAGGTGGTCGTCACACCCCGTTCTTCAAAGGCTACCGTCCGCAGTTCTACTTCCGTACCACTGACGTTACCGGTACTTGTGAACTGCCGGAAGGCGTTGAAATGGTCATGCCGGGCGACAACGTGAAAATGGTTGTTACCCTGATCGCTCCGATCGCTATGGACGACGGTCTGCGCTTCGCGATCCGCGAAGGTGGTCGTACCGTTGGTGCTGGCGTTGTGGCCAAAATCGTTAAGTAATCTGATTACTTGATGATAAGAGGGGGCTCTTGTGAGCCCCCTTTTCTGCGCACCAATCGCAAATGTTTGACATGTGCTGTTGGCGTGCCTATAATGCGCATCCTTTGAATGCGTGGGTAGACGGCTCGCGCCGTCGACATCCATTGGAGTTTAGGGCAAATGCAGAACCAAAAGATTCGCATTCGGTTGAAAGCGTTCGACCATCGCCTGATCGATCAGTCCACAGCGGAGATCGTTGAAACCGCTAAGCGTACTGGTGCTCAGGTTCGTGGTCCGATTCCGCTGCCGACCAACCGCGAGCGCTATACCATCCTGATTTCACCGCACGTCAACAAAGATGCGCGTGATCAGTATGAGATTCGTACTCACAAGCGTGTGCTCGACATCGTTGAGCCGACCGAGAAAACCGTTGATGCGCTGATGAAGCTCGACCTCGCCGCTGGCGTAGACGTGCAAATCAAGCTCGACTAATACACTAGACACTTTGCGGCCCAGCGCTCATTGAACATGTTTGAGCAGCAGCCGCCGCGCCGTGAGGCGCCACACAATGTGCTAGTGGAATGCTCTGGAAAGGGCAGCCATAGCGGGTGATAGCCCCGTACACTATAGGAGACTGAGTATGACTATCGGTTTAGTCGGTAAAAAGGCCGGGATGACCCGTGTCTTTACCGAAGATGGCGCATCCGTGCCCGTGACCGTTATTGAAGTTGATCCTAACCGTGTAACACGCGTCAAGACCATCGAGTCTGACGGTTACGCAGCGGTTCAGGTGACTACAGGTTCTCGTAAAGCCAAGCACCTCACCAAAGCGCAAGCTGGACAGTTTGCCAAGGCGGGTGTTGAGGCTGGTCGTTCACTGATGGAATTCCGTCTTGCAGAAGGCGAAGAAGCTCCTGAAGTGGGTGGCGAACTCACCGTATCCCTCTTCGAAGCTGGTCAAATGATTGACGTGACCGGCACCTCTAAGGGTAAAGGCTTCCAGGGTGCTGTTAAGCGCTGGAACTTCCGTACCCAAGACAACAGCCATGGTAACTCCCTGTCGCACCGTGCGCCGGGTTCTATCGGCATGTGTCAGACACCGGGTCGCGTATTTAAAGGCAAGAAAATGGCCGGTCAAATGGGTAACACCCGTTGCACCGTACAGAGCCTTGAGATCGTCCGTGTCGACGCCGAGCGTAACCTGCTGCTGATCAAGGGCGCAGTACCGGGTGCTACCGGTAGCGACGTTATCGTTCGCAGCGCCGTGAAAGCTGGCTGAAGGGGATAATTACCAATGAATCTGAATCTTGCTGCAGGCACGGGTACCGTTGAAGTAGCCGACGCCACTTTTGGCAAAGAATTCAACGAAGCGCTGGTGCACCAGGTCGTTACTGCCTACTTGGCTGGTGGCCGTCAGGGTACGCGCGCTCAAAAGAACCGTTCCGACGTACGTGGTGGTGGTAAAAAGCCGTGGCGTCAGAAGGGTACCGGCCGTGCACGTGCCGGTACTATCCGCTCTCCGCTGTGGCGCAGCGGCGGTGTGACTTTCGCGGCGCGTCCTCAGGACTACACCCAGAAAGTTAACCGCAAAATGTACCGCGCGGCGATGCGTTCCATCCTGTCTGAGCTGGTACGTCAAGAGCGCTTGGTCGCTGTTGAAGAGTTCAGCGTAGAAGCGCCGAAGACCAAGCAGGTCGCTGCCAAGCTGAAAGAGCTCAACCTTGAGAAAGTGTTGATCGTCACTGAAGAAGTCGACGAAACGCTCTATCTGGCCGCACGCAACCTTCCCCACGTTGACGTGGTGGATGTCGCTGCAGCTGATCCGGTGAGCCTGGTTGCCTTTGATAAGGTCCTGGTCACCGTCTCCGCCCTGCGTAAATTCGAGGAGAAGCTGGCATGAACCAGGAACGCGTATTCAAGGTTCTGCTTGGACCGCACGTGACCGAAAAGGCCGCGATGGCAGCCGAGCGCAACCAGTACGTTTTCAAGGTGGCAAGCGATGCTACCAAGCCCGAGATCAAGAAAGCCGTTGAAGCACTGTTCGGCAAGAAGGTCGGCAGCGTTCAGGTGCTGAACGTCAAGGGTAAAACTAAGCGTACTGCTCACGGCGTTGGCCTGCGTAAGGGTTACCGCAAAGCGTATGTGACCCTGGCTGCGGGTGAAACGCTCGAAGACTTCTCTGGCGCCGAATAAGGGCAGGAGTACGGATAATGGCAATCGTCAAGACCAAACCCACATCCGCCGGTCGTCGCCACGTCGTCAAGATCGTTGGTGAGGAACTGTACAAAGGCCGTGCTTATGCGCCGCTTTTGGAAAAACAGTCCAAGTCCGGTGGCCGTAACAACTACGGTCGCATCACCACCCGCCACGTGGGCGGTGGTCACCGTCATCACTATCGGTTGATCGACTTCAAACGCACCAAAGATGGCATCCCGGCCACCGTTGAGCGTCTGGAGCACGACCCGAACCGCAGTGCGCACATTGCACTGCTGAAGTATGCCGATGGCGAGCGTCGTTACATCATTGCACCGAAAGGTGTCAGCGCGGGTGACGTGCTGGAATCTGGTGTTAACGCGCCCATCAAGAAAGGCAATGCCTTGCCGCTGCGCAACATCCCGCTGGGTTCTACCGTTCACGGTATCGAGCTGAAGCCGGGTAAAGGCGCGCAGATTGCTCGCAGTGCCGGTACTAGCGCTCAGCTGGTTGCTCGTGAAGGTAACTACGCCACGCTACGTCTTCGCTCTGGCGAAATGCGCAAAGTGTTGGCAGAGTGCCGCGCAACGTTGGGTGAAGTGAGCAACTCCGAGCACAGCCTGCGTCAACTTGGCAAGGCCGGTGCGAAGCGCTGGAGAGGTGTGCGTCCGACTGTTCGTGGTGTCGCGATGAACCCGGTGGATCACCCGCACGGTGGTGGTGAAGGCCGCACCAGTGGTGGTCGTCACCCGGTATCCCCGTGGGGCGTACCGACTAAGGGTCACAAGACGCGTAAGAACAAGCGCACCGACAAGCTGATCGTTCGTCGTCGTAATAAGACACGTTGATCTAAATTGCCAAGACATTAAGAGGTAACGGCTGTGCCACGTTCACTAAAGAAAGGTCCCTTCATTGACCTTCATCTTTTGAAGAAGGTAGAGGCTGCAGTGGAGAAGAACGACCGTAAACCGATCAAGACTTGGTCGCGTCGTTCGATGATCCTGCCAAACATGGTAGGCCTCACAATCGCTGTCCATAACGGTCGCCAACACGTCCCGGTGCATGTTTCCGAGGAAATGGTTGGCCACAAGCTGGGCGAATTCGCTGCCACTCGCACGTATCGCGGGCATGCGGCGGACAAGAAAGCCAAACGGTAAGCCAGAGAGGATTAAGAGATGGAAGTCACAGCTAAGCTGAGTGGCGCTGCTTTATCCGCACAGAAGGCCCGTTTGGTGGCTGACCAGGTGCGCGGTAAACCGGTCGCCGAAGCGCTTGACCTGCTGACCTTCTCCCCGAAGAAGGCTGCCAAACTGGTCAAGAAAGTGCTTCAGTCCGCCATCGCGAATGCGGAAGAAAACAACGGCATGGACATCGACGAGCTGCGTGTCTCGACCATCTGCGTCGATGAGGGCATGACGCTCAAGCGTATCAAGCCGCGCGCCAAAGGCCGTGCGGATCGTATCTTGAAGCGCACCTGCCACATCACCGTCAAGGTAGCCGAGAAGTAGGAGTCGACCAGATGGGTCAGAAAGTCAATCCAACAGGCATTCGACTGGGCATCGTCAAAGACCATGCTTCTGTCTGGTATGCCGAGCGCGGCGCCTATGCCGATAAGCTCAACAACGATCTCGAAGTGCGCAGCTTCCTGGAAGAGCGTCTTAAAAACGCTTCCGTAAGCCGCATCCACATCGAGCGTCCGGCTAACAATGCCCGCATCACCATCCACACTGCCCGTCCGGGTATCGTGATTGGTAAAAAAGGTGAAGATGTCGACCGTCTGCGTCGTGATCTGACCGAGATGATGGGCGTACCGGTTCATGTGAACATCGAAGAAGTTCGCAAACCGGAGCTGGATGCCAAGCTGGTCGCTGCTAACGTAGCCGGTCAGCTTGAGCGTCGCGTGATGTTCCGTCGTGCCATGAAGCGCGCGGTACAGAACGCAATGCGTCTTGGCGCTGGCGGCATCAAGATTCAGCTGTCAGGTCGTCTGGGTGGTGCCGAAATCGCACGTACCGAATGGTACCGCGAAGGTCGCGTTCCGCTGCACACTCTGCGTGCGGACATTGACTACGCCACTTACGAAGCTCACACCACCTACGGCGTCATCGGCGTCAAAGTGTGGATCTTCAAGGGCGAAATCCTCGGCGGTATCGAGGAAGTACGTGCCAAGGCTAAGCAACAGCAGCCTGCCGGCAACGCGCCCAAGAAGAAAGGTTCCAGGTAAGGGGAGAGCGAGTCGATGTTACAGCCCAAGCGTATGAAATTCCGCAAGATGATGAAAGGCCGCAACCGTGGCCTGGCGCATCGCGGAAGCAAGATCAGCTTCGGGGAGTACGGTCTCAAAGCAACCGGTCGTGGCCGCATCACTGCGCGTCAGATCGAAGCCGGCCGTCGTGCGATCACACGTCACGTCAAACGTGGCGGTAAGATTTGGATCCGCGTATTCCCTGACAAGCCGATCTCCAAGAAGCCGCTCGAAGTTCGTATGGGTAAGGGTAAAGGTTCAGTTGAGTACTGGGTAGCCCAGATCCAGCCGGGTCGGGTCCTGTACGAAATTGAAGGTGTATCCGAAGAGCTGGCCCGTGAAGCATTTGAACTGGCCGCCCAGAAGATGCCCCTGTCCACCACCTTTGCGAAACGGACGGTGATGTGATGAAAGCCCAGGAAATTCGTGAAAAGTCCGCAGGAGAGCTCAAAGAGCAGCTCCTCGAGCTCCTCCGCGAGCAGTTTAACCTGCGCATGCAGAAGGCCACTGGCCAACTGAGCCAGACTCATCTGCTCAAGCAGGTCCGTCGGGATATCGCCCGCGTTAAGACTGTGCTCAACGAGAAGGCAGGTGATTGAGATGGCCGAAGAGAAGAAAACACGTACGCTGACCGGCAAGGTGGTCAGCGACAAGATGGATAAGTCCATCGTCGTTATGATCGAGCGTCGTGAGCGTCACCCGATCTACGGAAAATACGTTAAGCGCTCCACCAAGCTGCACGCCCATGATGAGGCGAACCAGGCAAAGGCAGGCGATACGGTTTCCATTCAGGAGTGCCGTCCGCTTTCCAAGAAGAAAGCCTGGACGCTGGTCGAGGTGGTCGAGCAGGCCAAAGGTTAACCCCTGCGTCTGTCCAACCAGTGCAGTCAGATTAGGTTTGGAGAAAACCGATGATTCAGACTCAGACAATGCTGGATGTCGCCGACAACAGCGGAGCGCGCCGGGTGCAATGCATCAAGGTGCTAGGCGGTTCACACCGTCGTTACGCCCGCGTTGGTGACGTCATTAAAGTAACGGTGAAAGAAGCGATTCCGCGCGGTAAGGTCAAAAAAGGCCAAGTGCTGAAAGCGGTAGTCGTTCGTACCCGTAGTGGCGTCCGTCGTAGTGACGGTTCGCTGATCCGTTTCGATGGAAATGCGGCAGTTTTGTTGAACAACACCAACGAACAGCCGATCGGCACGCGTATCTTCGGGCCGGTAACTCGTGAACTTCGTACTGAGAAGTTCATGAAGATCATTTCCCTAGCGCCTGAAGTGCTGTAAGGAGCGAGGCGGATATGCAAAAGATCAAACGTGACGATGAAGTCATCGTCATCGCCGGGAAGGATAAGGGCAAGCGCGGCACCGTTAAGCGGGTGTTAGACAACCGCTTCGTGGTGTCCGGTGTGAACATGATTAAACGTCACACCAAGCCCAATCCCATGGCGGGAAATCAGGGCGGTATCGTCGAGCGTGAGGCTCCGATTCACGCGTCCAACGTAGCCATCTTCAATTCGGAGACCGGTAAGGCGGATCGCGTCGGCTTCCAAGTTAAGGAAGACGGTACCAAGGTACGTATCTACAAGTCGACGCAGACGCAGATCGACGCCTAACGCGAGTCGGGTAGCAAAATGGCGAACTTGAAAGAACGTTATCAAAACGAGGTGGTGGCTCAACTCAAAGAGCAGTTCAGCTACGCCAACGTAATGCAGGTACCCCGGATCACGAAAGTGACTCTGAACATGGGTATCGGCGAAGCGGTCAGCGATAAAAAGTTGATCGACAACGCCATCGGCGACCTGGAGAAGCTCTCTGGTCAAAAGCCGCTGGTGACCAAGGCACGCAAGTCCATCGCGGGCTTCAAGGTGCGCGAAGGTTGGCCGATCGGTATCAAAGTGACACTGCGCTCTGAGCGTATGTGGGACTTCCTGGACCGCCTGGTAAACATTGCGATTCCCCGCGTGCGTGACTTCCGTGGTCTTAACCCGAAGTCTTTTGACGGTCGCGGCAATTACTCTATGGGTGTGCGTGAGCAGATCATCTTCCCGGAGATCGAGTATGATAAAATCGATCGCGTTCGGGGGCTGGACGTCACTATCACTACTACCGCCAACACCGACGAGGAAGGTCGTGCGCTGCTAGCTGCACTGAACTTCCCGTTCAAGAAATAAGGGTTGGATCATGGCTAAGAAAAGTATGGTAGAGCGTGAGCTCAAGCGTACTCAGCTAGTCGAGAAGTATGCGGCTAAGCGCGCAGAGCTCAAGAAAATCATCTCGGACGTGAACGCTTCTGAAGAAGATCGTTTCGAGGCGACGCTGAAGCTGCAGCAACTGCCGCGCGACTCAAGCCCGGTGCGTCAGCGTAACCGCTGCCGCGTGACTGGCCGTCCGCACGGTTTTTACAACAAGTTCGGTCTCGGCCGTAACAAGCTGCGTGAAGCCGCCATGCGTGGCGACGTCCCTGGTCTGAAGAAGTCCAGCTGGTAACGCCACGTAGAATCATCAGGAGCGCACATTAAATGAGCATGCAAGACACTCTGGCGGATATGTTCACCCGTATCCGCAATGCGCAGATGGCCACCAAGGAGACGGCTACCATGCCGTCCTCCAAGCTGAAAGTCGAAGTGGCCCGCGTGCTAAAGGAAGAAGGCTACATTACCGACTTTACGGTGGCTGAAGGCGTTAAACCCGAGCTGACCGTTACTCTCAAGTACTTTGAGGGTAAGCCGGTTATTGAGCACATTCAGCGGGTTTCCAAGCCGTCTCTGCGCCAGTACAAGGGCAAGGACAACCTGCCTAAGGTCGCCGATGGTCTGGGTATCGCGATTGTCACCACCTCTAATGGTGTCATGACCGATCGTGCCGCGCGCCAAGCAGGCGTCGGTGGCGAAGTCATCTGCACCGTATTCTAGGAGGCTGGAATGTCCCGCATAGCGAAATATCCGGTTAAAGTGCCTGCTGGTGTCGATATCAAAATCGACGCTGGCCAGCTGACCGCCAAAGGCGGCCAGGGCACGCTGTCTATGACCATTCACCAGGACGTGGTGATCGGTCAAGAAGATGGCCAGCTGACCTTCGCCCCGAGTGAGTCTGCCAAGAGCTGGGCAATGGCCGGTACTACCCGCGCCTTGGTTCAGAACCTGGTAACGGGCGTATCTGAGGGTTTCACAAAAACTCTCGAAATTGTTGGCGTCGGTTATCGTGCCCAAGCTAAGGGCCAGACGCTCAATCTTTCACTGGGCTTCTCGCACCCGGTCGACTACGAACTGCCTAAGGGTGTTACAGCGGAAACGCCGAAAAACACCGTGATCGTGCTGAAAAGCGCGGACAAGCAGATGCTCGGTCAGTGCGCCGCGGAAATCCGCGCCTTCCGTCCGCCTGAGCCGTACAAAGGCAAGGGTGTTCGGTACGCCGACGAGCAGGTGCGTCGCAAAGAAGCCAAGAAGAAGTAAGGCAGGGTTATGAACGCGAAGAAAGAATCTCGTCTCCGTCGTGCCCGCCGCGCTCGCGCCAAGATCCGCGAGCTGGGCGTGTATCGCCTGTGCGTCAACCGTACCCCGCGTCACATCTACGCGCAGATTATCTCGCCGGATGGTGGCAAAGTGCTAGCCAGTGCTTCTACGCTGGACAAAGCACTGCGCGAGGGTGCGACCGGCAACACAGACGCGGCCTCTAAGGTCGGTGCTCTGATTGCCGAGCGCGCTAAAGAAGCAGGCATCACCCAGGTGGCCTTCGACCGTGCTGGCTTTAAGTATCACGGTCGCGTCAAGGCTCTGGCCGACGCCGCTCGTGAAGGCGGCCTGGAATTCTAAAGGGTTTTACGATGGCGAAGAACGAACAGCAAAGCGGCGATCTGCAAGAGAAGTTAGTGCAGGTCAACCGCGTCGCCAAGGTGGTCAAAGGTGGTCGTATTTTCGGCTTCACCGCACTGACCGTCGTTGGTGATGGTAAAGGTCGTGTCGGTTTCGGTCGTGGCAAGGCGCGTGAAGTGCCGGTCGCAATCCAGAAAGCGATGGACCAAGCTCGTCGCAACATGGTCAAGGTCAACCTTGCAGGCAACACGCTGCAGTACCCGGTAAAAGCCCGTCACGGTGCTTCCAAGGTGTACATGCAGCCGGCCTCTGAAGGTACCGGTATCATCGCCGGTGGCGCCATGCGCTCTGTACTAGAGCTGGCCGGTGTCCACGATGTACTGGCCAAGTGCTACGGTTCCACCAACCCGGTTAACGTGGTACGGGCGACTGTCAAAGGTCTCTCCTCCATGCAAGCACCGGAAGACGTGGCCGCCAAGCGCGGTCTGTCTGTCGAAGCGATCACGGGGTAAGGCACCATGGCAGCAACGATCAAGGTTACCCAGATCCGCAGCACCATCGGCGTTTTGCCCAAGCACAAGGCTACTATGAAAGGCCTGGGCCTGCGTCGCATCGGTCATACGGTTGAGCTGGAAGACACCCCTGCCGTACGCGGCATGATCCACAAGGTTAACTACCTTGTGCGCGTTGAGGGAGAGTAATCCATGAAACTCAATACCCTGAGCCCGGCACCGGGCTCCAAACACGCTGAAAAGCGCGTTGGTCGTGGTATCGGTTCCGGTCTTGGTAAGACCGGTGGCCGTGGCCACAAAGGTCAGAAATCTCGCAGTGGCGGTAGCGTCAAGCCTGGTTTCGAAGGCGGTCAGATGCCGCTGCAGCGTCGTCTGCCGAAGTTCGGCTTCACATCTGCCAAGTCGCTGGTATCTGAAGAAGTCCGTCTGGCCGAGCTTGCCAAGGTAGCCGGTGACGAAGTCACCATGGAAACCCTTAAGCAAGCCAACGTGCTGAAGGATGCAACGCAACACGCGAAGATCATCCTTTCTGGCGAACTGAACAAGGCGGTTACCGTTCGTGGTATCAAGGTCACCAAAGGTGCCCGTGAAGCGATCGAAGCCGCTGGCGGCAAGGTAGAGGACTAAATGGCCAAGTCAGGAAATATGCCGGCGATGGGCAGCGGTCTGAGTGAACTGTGGGCGCGTTTGCGCTTCGTGCTCCTCGCCATCGTGGTGTACCGTATCGGTGCCCACATTCCCGTTCCCGGTATCAATCCTGACCAGCTTGCTGCCTTGTTTAGGGAGCAACAGGGCACCATCCTAGGCATGTTCAACATGTTCTCGGGTGGCGCCCTGGAGCGCATGAGCGTCCTCGCCCTGGGTATTATGCCCTATATCTCGGCGTCGATTATCATGCAGCTTATGACTGCGGTCTCCCCTCATCTTGAGCAGCTCAAGAAAGAGGGCGAGGCTGGCCGCCGCAAGATCAGCCAGTACACCCGCTACGGCACGGTGATACTGGCACTTGTCCAGGCTACCGGCATGTCCGTGGGTCTGGCTAGCCAAGGCATCGCTTACAGCGCTGACTTCAGCTTCTATTTCACTGCAATCATCACGTTTGTGTCGGGCGCGGTGTTTATGATGTGGCTAGGTGAGCAGATCACCGAGAAGGGCATTGGCAACGGTATTTCGCTGCTGATCTTCGCGGGGATCGTCGCTGGGCTGCCCAGTGCCGTGGGGCAAGCGTTCGAGCTTGCTCGCAATGAAGGGGCCTGGAATGTTCTTCCGCTGTTAGCGCTGTCAGTGCTAGGTATTGCCACCGTTGCGTTTGTGGTGTTCATCGAGCGCGGCCAACGCCGCCTCAAAGTGAACTATCCGCGACGCCAGGTCGGCAATAAGATGTATGCAGGCCAAAGCAGCTACTTGCCTTTGAAGGTGAACATGGCCGGTGTTATTCCAGCCATCTTTGCTTCCAGCATCCTCCTCTTTCCGGCTTCGATCGGTCAGTGGGTAGGAGCTGGCGAAGGAATGGAGTGGTTGCAGCGTGCATCGCAAGCGTTAGGCCCTGGCCAACCGCTTTACATCTTGCTTTTCGCGGCGGCAGTGGTATTCTTCTGCTTCTTTTACACAGCGCTGGTCTTCAACCCCAAGGATGTGGCTGACAATTTGAAAAAGTCAGGCGCCTTCCTGCCGGGCATTCGCCCCGGCGAGCAGACCGCTCGCTATATCGACAAAGTGATGACTCGTCTCACTCTGTTCGGTGCCTTGTATATCACTGCGGTTTCCCTGATGCCCCAGTTCTTGATCGTAGCGTGGAACGTTCCGTTCTTCTTTGGCGGTACGTCGCTTCTGATCGTGGTGGTGGTCATCATGGACTTCATGGCCCAGGTGCAGTCGCATCTCATGTCGCATCAATATGACTCAGTGATGAAGAAGTCCAACCTGAAAGGCTACGGTAGCGGCGGCATCACGCGCTGAGGCGCGCCGTTGCGAATTGGAGAGAACGATGAAAGTTCGAGCTTCCGTAAAGAAGATGTGCCGTAACTGCAAGATCATTCGTCGCAATGGCGCTGTTCGCGTCATTTGCATCGAACCGCGGCACAAACAGCGCCAGGGCTAAACCTGGGCTGTATTAAGCGGGTGCCGGCATACCCCTTGCCTTAGGGCTTATAAAGGGGTATGCTGTTGCGCCTTTTGTAGATGAATAAACGAGCAAGCCGCTCAAATTTCGGAGTAAGCTGATGGCCCGTATTGCAGGCGTCAATATCCCGGACAACAAGCATGCGGCGATCTCGCTGACCTATATCTTCGGGATTGGCCGTACTCGCGCTCAGCACATCTGTGCTGCTGCCGGTATCGCGCCGACTGCCAAGATCCAGGACCTGTCTAGCGACGAGCTGGATACCCTGCGTTCTGAAGTTGGTAAGTTCACCGTAGAAGGCGACCTTCGTCGTGATGTCACGCTTAACATCAAGCGTCTCATGGACTTAGGCTGCTACCGTGGTCTGCGTCATCGTCGTAGTCTTCCGCTGCGTGGTCAGCGGACCAAGACTAACGCGCGTACCCGTAAGGGCCCGCGTAAGCCGATCCGCAAATAACACGCACGTTCTGGCGTAAAGACAGGAATAGACATCAACATGGCTAACCCGCGTAGTAACCGTAAAAAGGTTAAAAAGCAGGTAGTGGACGCCGTTGCGCATATCCACGCCTCTTTTAACAACACGATCGTGACGATCACAGACCGCCAGGGCAATGCTCTCTCTTGGGCAACTGCCGGTGGTTCGGGTTTTCGTGGTTCTCGTAAGAGCACCCCGTTCGCTGCGCAAGTTGCAAGCGAACGTGCAGCGACTGCTGCAGCCGAGTATGGTGTGAAAAACGTAGACGTGCTGGTCAAAGGCCCCGGTCCCGGCCGTGAATCCGCCGTGCGCGCACTGAATGCCGCCGGCTTCCGCGTGCAAAGCATCGTAGACGCGACGCCCATTCCCCATAATGGCTGCCGTCCGCCTAAGAAACGCCGCGTTTAAGGAGACAGATTCATGGCTCGTTATATTGGACCTAAGTGCAAATTGTCTCGTCGTGAAGGCACCGACCTCTTCCTGAAGAGTGGCGTGACTCCCTTCGAGAAAAAGTGTAAATCCGAGCAAATCCCGGGTGTACACGGCCAGCGTCGTCAGCGTCTTTCCGACTACGGCTTGCAGCTTCGTGAGAAGCAGAAAGTACGCCGTATGTATGGCGTACTCGAAAAGCAGTTCCGCAACTACTACAAAGAAGCCGCTCGCCTGAAAGGTGCGACCGGTGAAGTGTTGTTGCAGCTGCTCGAATCCCGACTGGACAACGTCGTCTACCGCATGGGCTTCGGCTCGACTCGCTCTGAAGCGCGTCAGCTGGTCAGCCACAAGGCGATTTCCGTGAATGGCCGTACCGTTAACGTTGCTTCCTACCAAGTGAAGCCCGGTGACGTAGTGGCTATCCGTGAAAAGGCGAAGAACCAAGCCCGTATTCAAAACGCGTTGACCATTGCGGCCAACCGTGGCGACATCGCTTGGATCGAAATCGACGCCAAGAAGATGGAAGGCACTTTCAAGGCTCTGCCTGAACGCGGTGACCTGACTGCCGACATCAACGAAAACCTGATCGTCGAGCTGTACTCCAAGTAAGCAGTTTGATTTACGTTTCTGCTTCTTGAGGCCTGGGCGGGATAGCAAAGCTAACCGCCCAGATGCTCTTGAGTATTGTGCTTTAGAGTACTCAGTATCCGTTTGGCAGCCTGAAAGGTGTTCATATGCAGCGTTCAGTGACAGAGTTTCTTCGTCCTCGCGACATCAAGGTCGAAGAAATCAGCGCACATCATGCCAAAATCGTCCTCGAACCGTTCGAGCGCGGCTTTGGTCACACCCTGGGGAATGCACTTCGTCGCATTCTGCTTTCATCCATGCCCGGCGCAGCCGTGGTAGAGGCTGAAATTGCCGGTGTAGAGCACGAATACAGTGCGCTCGAAGGGGTGCAGGAAGATGTCATCGAAATCCTCCTGAACTTGAAAGATGTTGCGATCAAGATGCACAGCCGCGATGAGGCGGTGCTCTCGCTGAACAAGCAGGGCCCAGCCGTCGTCACCGCTGGCGACATTGCGCTTGATCATAGCGTCGAAATCGTCAACCCGGACCACGTCATTGCACACGTCAATGAAGGTGCCGAGCTGAAAATTCAGCTTAAGGTCGCGCTGGGTCGTGGTTACGAACCGGCTGACGCTCGTGGCTCTGATGAAGAGACCCGTGCTATTGGCCGCCTGCAGCTGGATGCCACCTTCAGCCCTGTTCGCCGCGTTTCCTACTCGGTCGAAGCCGCTCGTGTCGAGCAGCGTACCGACCTCGATAAGCTGATTATCGATCTGGAAACTGACGGTACCCTGGATCCGGAAGAGGCTATCCGTCGCAGTGCGACCATTCTGCAAGAGCAGCTGGCCGCCTTCGTCGACCTGGAAGCTGACAAAGAGCAGGAAGTCGAAGAGGAAGAGGATCACGTTGATCCGATCCTATTGCGCCCCGTAGACGATCTTGAGTTGACCGTACGCAGCGCGAACTGCCTAAAAGCCGAGAATATTTACTACATCGGTGATCTGATTCAGCGCACAGAAGTGGAGCTGTTGAAGACCCCGAACCTCGGTAAGAAGTCTTTGAATGAAATCAAAGACGTATTGGCAGCGCGTGGCTTGTCTCTCGGTATGCGGTTGGAAAATTGGCCACCCGCTAGCCTGAAGGACGACAAGGCCTCCGCGTGAGTGTCGACTCGAGTCCCAGTTTGGTAAGGAATCACAACCATGCGTCATCGTAAGAGTGGTCGTCATCTGAATCGTACCAGCTCGCACCGTCAGGCCATGTTCAAGAACATGTCTGTCTCGCTGGTCGAACATGAAGTCATCAAGACAACCCTGCCTAAGGCCAAGGAACTGCGTCGCGTCATCGAGCCGCTGATCACCCTGGCCAAGCAGGACAGCGTTGCAAACCGCCGTTTGGCGTTTGCCCGCACGCGCTCCAAAGAAGCCGTCGGCAAACTGTTCAACGAGCTGGGTCCGCGTTACGCAGAGCGTCCGGGTGGTTACATCCGTATTCTCAAGTGCGGTTACCGCACAGGCGACAACGCGCCCATGGCATACGTTGAGCTCGTAGACCGTCCGGTTGCCGAAGAAGAAGCCGTCGCTGAGTAAGCGCTGCTCCTTCTGATAGGCACAATGAAAACCGACCTCAAGGGGTCGGTTTTTTTATGCGCGTATGGTGCTGCGCTGGATTATCGTATGAATACACCGAGGGAAGATCAATTTATCGACAAGGCATGCTAGGCTAATGCAGCGGTCGTGAGAGCGGCCGAGCGTCGGTGCGTGATCAATCAGCGAGAGGTCGGTATGGCAACAACTCGGGGAGTAGGCTCTGCGGTGTGGGTGGCGAATTGGCTGTGGGTGGCACTGCTCTTGATGCTGCTCGGCAGTGCCGCTGCCCAGGCGAACCCTCGCTATGCAGGCATCGTGGTGGACCTGGAAAACGGTGAAGTACTGTATGCCGAGAATGCCGATGAACCTCGCTATCCAGCCTCGCTGACCAAGATGATGACGCTCTATCTCACATTCGAAGCGCTGGAAAACGGCACGTTGAGCCTCGATCAGCCGCTGCCCGTGTCTGCGCAGGCAGCGGCCATGCCGGCGACCAAGCTGTGGCTCTCGGCGGGAAGTTCTATTCCGGTGGATACGGCGATTCGCGCCCTGGCCGTCCGCTCGGCCAACGATGTTGCCGTCGTCGTCGCCGAAGCCTTGGGAGGGAGCGAGCAGCGCTTTGCCAATCTAATGACCGTGAAAGCTCGCGAGCTGGGCATGAACGCCACCACCTTTCGAAACGCCTCTGGTTTGCCCGATGACCAGCAGATGACGACCGCGCGCGACATGCTGACGCTTTCGGTACGGGTGATGCAGGATTTTCCGCAGTACTACCACTATTTTGGACTGCAGGAGTTTACCTATCGCGGCACACGGCACACCAGCCATAATCGTCTCGTGCGCGACTACCCCGGTGCCGATGGGTTGAAAACCGGGTTTATCCGAGCCTCGGGATTCAACGTGGCGACGACCGCCGTGCACGACGGTCGACGCATGGTCGCCGTCGTCATGGGGGGATTTAGCTCCTCCTCCCGCGATACGCACATGGCCGATCTGTTGGATCGCAGCTTTATGCGGGCATCGCTCAGGGATCAGCGCACGTGGTTGGCCAGTACTCGCTTTTCCAGTGAATTCATGGGTTTCACCGGATCCGCTCAGCCGTTGAGACAGCCAGCGCCGACGCGTCCCATGACGCAGCCGATGGTGGCCAGCGTCTCGGCGACGTCACTATCCCCCACGCCGCCCGCTGCGCGCAGCACGCCTGCACAAACGGTCGAGGCCCAGCTCGTCGAAGCAGAGGCGGCCCGTGGGGATGCTCCTGCCTCTCCAGATCCGCTACAGGCATTCATCGAGCGAGAGCGGGTCTTGGCTGACGCCTCGCCGGGCGCGCAATCAGCCTCGGCGGGATGGGGCATTCAGGTGGGCGCGTTCAGCCAAGCCGCGCAGGCAGAGCAGCTGGCCCGCCAGGCCGTGCAGCGCCTGCCGAACAGCGTGGGGGGGCGTGTCGCCATTGACCCGCTTCAGGGGGCAACCACGGTATTTCGAGCACGTGTCGTTTCGTTGAACGAGTCCCAGGCACGACAAGCGTGTCAAACGCTCCAGGCGCAGGGGATGGACTGCATGGTGGTCAACGCGAGTCTTTGAAAGCATGACATAGCTGCCCCGCCAATCGCAGGTTGGCGGGGCTTTTTTATGCAGTGCTACCGGTGCTGTGAAGACAATAATAATCGTCGTAGGAGGTGACGGATGACACCCTCGCTAAAAGGCATTTTATGCATGTGTTTAGGCGTGCTGTTTTTGGCCCTGGGTGATGCAGTGTCCAAATGGTTGGGCGTCGTGCACTCCCCGCTACAGATCATCTTTTTCCGCACCTTGGTATCGCTGCCGTTGATTGCTCTACTGGCTCATTTTAGTGGCGGATTGCGCAAGCTGCGTACCCGGCGTCCAGGCGTGCATCTGCTGCGGGGGGTGATTTACACCGCCACGATGGTCTGTTTCGTATGGGGCCTGACCCTGCTGCCGTTGGCCGAGGCCACGGCGATTGCCTTCGTAGCGCCGCTGTTCGTGACGCTACTCTCCGTACCGCTGCTGGGTGAGCGTATCGACCCGCCGGTGCTGGTGGCGTCGCTTTTAGGCTTTGTGGGGGTGCTGATCGTCGTGCGTCCCGGCGGCGATGCGTTTCAACTGGGCGCGATGATCGTTCTCGCAGCGGCGGTGTTCTATGCTCTGATGATGGTGACGGCGCGACGTTATGGTGCCAACGAGCATCTGTGGGCGATGGTGTTCTATATGACCATGGTGCCGCTGGCAGTCACCGCGGTGAGCCTGCCGTGGGTATGGCAAACGCCACAGCCATGGCATTGGCTCGGATTTTTGGTATCGGGCGTGTTGGGAGTGGGGGCGACGGCGTTTATTACCTTGGCTTTTCGCTATGCGCCTGCCGCCATTGCCGCGCCCTTTGATTACACCGCCATGCTGTGGGCGGTGCTGTTGGGCTGGTGGTTCTGGGGAGAATTGCCGGACCTTTGGGTCTGGGTAGGCAGTGCGCTGATTATGCTAAGCGGTTTGGCCATTGCTTATCATGACCGACGCACCACCTTGAAACGCCGCCCCACGGCGTAGACGTTAGGCAAACTGATAGGCATCCATCGCTAGCACGCCGTGCTCGACGCTATGGTGTCGTTGTGTTGCGCGGCCGCCCGCCCCCATCGCCACCAACAGCGGCTGAAAGTGCTCCGGTGTGGGGTGATTGCGCTGGGCATCGGGCGCGTTTTGCCAGTGGACGAGCGCGTCGCGATCATCCTCTCGCAGCCGTGCATGCACCCACTCGGCGAAACGGTCGACCCAGGTCGGCACCTGTCTACCTTGAGGCTGTAGCTCGTAGAGGTTATGGGTCAAGCTGCCCGAACCGATCACCAGTATCCCTTCTTGGCGCAGCGGCGCTAGCTGTTCACCTAACGTTAGCAACGCCTCAGCTCCCCAGCGGCTGGGTAGTGAGAGCGATACCACTGGTACGTCGGCGTCAGGATACATCAGTGACAGCGGCACCCAGGCCCCATGATCCAGACCGCGCTCCACCTCTGTGGCCCCTAGTTGCTCGGCCAGTCGGCTTGCCAAGGCGGGGTCACCGGGCGCTGGGTACTGCACGGCAAACAGCGCGTCGGGAAAACCGCCAAAATCATGGAGGGTCGCAGGCGCGGCGCTGCGGCTGACCTGTAGGTGGTCCGTCTCCCAATGTGCAGAGACCACCAAAACGGCTTTGGGGCGAAGGTGGCGGCCCAGTGCCCGTAAGAAGTGATGGGCAGGGGTGGGGGTGAGGGCCAGCATGGGAGAGCCGTGGGAGATGAAGAGACTCGGTAACATGGAACGCACTCCAGTCGATTGGCCTGCCGAGACGAGGGGCTCGGCAGGCCATTGGATCATGCCAGTCGGCGGCTGATGACGAGGCTACCGCTGCCTAGGCCTGCCTGTACCAGGAGAGCCACGGCCCAGAACACTGGGAACTCCCAGCCGCCGCCGGGGTTGGAGAATACCCAGCCGTTACCCAGGTGTACCCAGGCGGCGCCGAGCAGCACCGGCACTAGCGCAAGGCTCACCCAGCGGGTGTATAGGCCCAGCACCAAAGCCAGGCCGCCGCCGACTTCGGCCGCAATGGTCAAGTAAGCCATGAAACCGGGCAGGCCGAGCGATTCGAAGTAGCCCACCGTGCCAGGAAGCGTAAACACGAACACTTTCATTAAGCCGTGGGCCAGGGCCATCACGCCCAGGCTAATGCGCAGTAAGGCGGTGGCATGGAGGGTTGCAGCAGGGGTCGTTAAGGTTGTCATAGCTCTCTCTCTCGCTGTGTGTGTGCATCACCGTGGATGCGATGAGACAACTGTACGTCAGCAGAGCGAGATGATAATCCCGCCGATTGGCACTTCACTGTTGCGAAATGCGCGACAATCCTAGTCCCTGTTCCCATACCGGTGGGTCTCCCCAGGCATCGGCCAACTGGTCGATGAAGCGCGTCACCTTGGCGGGCAGAAAGCGCCGCGCGGGGTAGATGGCGTGTATGTCTAGGTAGGTCGGCGGAAGGTCTAACAGAAGCGGCACCAAGTGCCCCCGTTGGATGCTCTCATGAATCAGAAAGCTGGGCTGCTGGGCAATGCCTAACCCCGCTTCGGCGGCATACGTCAGCATGTCGCCATTATTGCTCTCTAGTGGCCCCGTGACGCTGACGTGCTGCTGATTGAAGCGCCAGTCGCCGCTGTTCTGCCCGCTGCGATAGCGCAGGCAGTGGTGCTGGGTCAGATCCTCGATGCGCTGAGGGGTGCCATGCTGTGCCAAGTAGCCGGGGGACGCGCACAGCACCAGCTGGCAGCGGGTCAGACGCTTGGCGATCAGGCTGGAATCCGGCAGGCTGCCGATGCGAATCGCGACATCGTAGCCCTCTTCCAGCAAATCCACGCGACGGTCGTTCAGGTCCAAGCGTACGTCTAACGCCGGGTGTGCCTGCATGAAGTGCGCTACCTGTGGGGCAAGGTAGCGGGTACCAAAACTCATCGGACCATTGATGCGCAGGCGTCCACTGACGGTGCTGGTGCCGCTACCGACATCGGCAGCGGCCTCGTCCAAGGCCAGCAGAATGGCTTGAGCGCGAGCCAGATAGCGCTCTCCGGCATCGGTGAGATGCAGCCGCCGAGTCGTTCGCTGAATCAAGCGAGCGCCCAGCGTCTCCTCCAGCGCCATGACCTGCCGCGAGACGCGTGTGCGTGAGAGGTCCAAGGCCTCGGCGGCACGGGTGTAGTTGCCGAGCTCGGCCACTTTGACGAAGGCGGCGAGCTGATCGAGCTGGCTCATGGGGCGCGAAACGCCAGCGCCGCCTGATAAGGGTCAGGCTGGCCGCAGATGGCGGAAATCACCGCTAAACCGTTGGCACCGGCGGCCCTGACTTGGGCGGCGTGCTGCGCCTTCAAGCCGCCGATCGCCACGTTGGGCAGCGGGCAGGCGCGGACGAGTTCGGCCAAACCATCGAAGCCTATCGGCTGAGCGTGATCCTGCTTGCTGGCGGTGGCGAAAATGGGGCCTAGCCCGACATAGTCCAACAGCGCGATGGGCGCGTTACGAAGCTGCGCGACGGTGTTGATCGACAGCCCCAAAATGGCGTGCGGTCCCAGCACCTCACGCGCCTCTTGTACGGCGGTATCGCTTTGCCCCACGTGCAGGCCATCGGCGCCGCTGGCGATGGCCACGGCTAGCCGGTCGTTGATGATCAGCGGCACGCTGGTGCCCTCCAGCAGCGCTTTGAGCCGCTTGGCTTGGGCGACCATCGCCGCGTCGCTGGCGTGTTTGTCGCGCAGCTGTACCACGGTGACACCGCCTTTGACGGCGGCCTCCACCGTCGCCTCAAGGCCAGCGTCCGCGCACAGGATGGCATCGGTGACTAGATAGAGCGAGAGATCACACTGCATGGAGCGCCTCCACCTGGCTGAGCGACGAGAGATCATCCGGGGTGAGCTGGTACAGAGCATCCAAGAGGGCAACCTGAAAGCTGCCCGGCCCATCGGCCCGTTGGCCAGCACGATGCCCGGCGATGCTAAAGCACGCCAGGGCGGCCAGCGTTGCCGTCAGCGGGTGCTCGCGGTTAGCGGCGACGAACCCGGCCACCAGCGCACTCAATCCACAGCCCAGCGTCGTGACACGGGGCATCAACGGGTGGCCCCCGGTCAGCCGGAAATGGTGGGTACCGTCGGTCAAAAAGTCGGTCTCGCCGGTCATGGCGACGATGCAGTGCTGCCGTTGCGCGAGCGATATGGCTGCGTGAGCGGCGTCATCGGTGGATGCCGTTGCATCGACTCCGCGTCCTTGGCTTGCCAAGCCGGTGAGCGCCATCACTTCAGAGGCATTGGCGCGAATGACGCTGGGCCAGTGGGGCAGCAGCGCCTGGCACACCTGCTGGCGAAAGGCGGTTGCCCCGACCGCCACTGGGTCTAGCACCCACGGCGTTTGGCTTGCGTTGGCCGTGCGAGCCGCCAGCTGCATCGATTCGGCCCAGGGCGTAGAGAGCGTGCCGATATTGATAGAAAGCGCACCTGCCAGCGCGGTAAATTCGGCGACCTCTTCGGGGGCGTGCAGCATCGCGGGCGATGCCCCCGTGGCCAGCAGCAGGTTGGCCGTGCTGTTCATGGCCACGTAATTGGTCATGCAGTGGACGAGCGGCGTGGTTTCGCGCAGAGCGGCGAGCATATCGCCAAGCGGGGGGTAGGCCATAGTATCCTCCCGGCCAGGGAGGTGGTGAGAGGCACCACGACTCCCTACGCCGGCGTTATCCGGTTCAGGTTCGAAGGGTGCTTCTCAGCCGCTGGGCGGCGCCCCTGTCGTTGGTGGCTACTATCCTAGCCTTGGACGGAGCTGTAAAGCCCCGCCGGAAGAGACTTAACGAAACGCGATGCGCGTGCCGTAGGTAAGCATTTCATCAGGGGTGATGGCACGGCCCGACACGCCAATCATCTCATCGCCGCACTGGTCGGCGAAAGTCAGCACGCCGTGGGTCAGACCGAGCTGGCCCAGGGTGTCACGGATTTCACCGGTTCCCAAAAAGGTACTGACGCGGCCTTCGGCGTCGCTCAGGTCCGATACACCGTTGGCATGGTGAAAGCGCACCTTGTAGATACCGTCCATGGACTCGACTTCGACAATGGGGGAAAAGCCGTTTTGAATCGCATGGCTCAGCTGCTTCAGAGTCAGGCGATCGCCAAGGGTCATATCGATGGCTGTCATGACGCTCTCCTATCTGACGCCATTCGCAGGGCATCACGGTTGAATTTGTAAAACTGTCGAGATAGAAGTGTAGAAGGTCTGCATCGTTTTTCCAGGCGCATTCGATCAGAGCGCGTGCCGAGAGGTCAGTGCACGGCATCCAGCGCGTGTTGCTGAAGTTTGGTCAGAGGGATGATCTCTAGCGTGCGCTCGTTCGTGCCCGAGAGAATCACCGGTGGTGCAAGCCCCACTTGGGCTGCTTCGGCCCAGCGGTGGGCGCACAGGCACCAGCGGTCGCCGGGCTTCAAGCCGGGAAAGCCGAAGGCCGGGCGCGGGGTCACTAGGTCGTTACCTTGAGCCTTGGAGAAAGCCAGAAACTCCTCGGTCACCATGGCGCACACCGAATGGATGCCGACATCGTCAGGCCCAACGCGACAAAAACCGTCGCGGTAGAAGCCGGTTTTTGGGGCATGGCAGCAGGGCGTGAGCGGCTCACCCAGTACGTTTCGATCACGGGACATAGAGACTCCTTCGGGCCGGGCTGGAATTCCTAGCGCCTTGCCCTCATAACTAGACATTAAACGCGCCATCGCACGTTATGACCGATGCGCTGGAGCGATGGTCAAATGGCGGGCGCTTAGCAGCCTAAGCCTTGTACAAAGTACTACGTTCGTCAAAGAATTTGCACCGTATCCACGAAAGCGTCACCCCCCATAAGGAGAGTCTCATGTCGTATCAAGGTGAACAGCATCCAGGCGTTGCCCCAGCCGCCCCGCAAACACAGGGTTTTCGCTTGAACCACACCATGCTGCGGGTCAAAGACCCCAAGCGCGCGCTGGCGTTCTACTCCAAGGTGTTTGGAATGCAGGTACTGCGGCGCTTGGACTTCGAGGAGATGCAGTTCTCGCTCTACTTCCTGGCTAACGTAGAGGCCGGTGATAGCGTGCCGGAAGAGACCCAAGCGCGGACCGCGTGGACCTTTAGTCAGAAAGGTCTATTGGAGCTGACCCACAACTGGGGTACCGAAAACGAGCAGGACTTTGCCTACCATGACGGCAATGCAGAGCCGCAGGGCTTCGGGCATATCTGTTTTAGCGTACCGGATTTGGAAGCCGCGCAGGCGTGGTTCGATGAGCATGACGTGACCTTCGTCAAGCGCGCCGACCAGGGCAAGATGAAGGACGTAATCTTCGTCAAAGACGCCGACGGCTACTGGATCGAAGTGATTCAAGCAGACCGTATGGCCGCCATGGGCGATTGATATGGCGCATCTGCTGTTTCGGTTGCGTCACGTGACCGACGAAGAGGCCATGGAGGTTCGCCAGCTGCTGGAGGCGCATGGCTTCGATGTGTACGAAACCCAGGCGGGCTTTTTTCGCCTGGGAGTCGATGCCATTTGGCTGCGCAACCCTGCCCAGCGAGACGATGCCGAAACGGTGCTGGCGCACTATCAGGCCGAGCGGCAAGCAAAGGCGCGCAAAGCGCATGAAAACGCGTTGGCCCGCGATGAGGCGCCGACGTTGTGGCGACGTTTCGTGGCGCACCCGCTGCAGGTCACGCTAGTGATCGTTGCGGTGCTCATGATCGCTCTGCTCACCCTGCTGCCGTTTATTGGGCTAGCTCGCTAGTCGTCAGAAGCGTCAGACAGATGCCCGCGCTTGACGTACATCATTACCCCGGCCTGGCCTGCGCGAAGCCGTGGCGCAGCCCCCGGCGGGTAGCGGCACCAGCTACCTTCCGGGTACTCGGTGTCCGCATCGCACAGCGACCCTTCCAGCACGAACAGCTCTAATCCGCCCGGTAGGGCAGGATAGTCGGTGACGATGTCACGCTCCCAGCGCTCCAGGCTGATACGCTCGCTTTGATAGGTATGCAGCATTTTGTACGTGATGCCGGGCCGACGATCAGGCTGCCAGGGCAAACGGTGGGCGGGAATGGCGAGTTGGAGCAGGTCGTTCTCATCGAACTGGTGGAGCTTCACGAGAATCAGCGCGCCCTCATCGCCAATGTGGGGCGTATGGCCCGTGCCGATGGGGTTGCGCAGGTAGCTGCCCGCCGGGTAGCGGCCATGTTCGTCGGCAAACACGCCCTCGAGCACGAGAATCTCTTCACCGCCGCCGTGGGTGTGGCGGCTGAACTGACTATTGGGCGCATAGCGTACCAGGCTCGTGGCGCGGGCCACCTCATCGCCAATGCGGTCCAGCATCATTCGTTCTACGCCTGCGCTGGGCGAGGCGACCCAGCGATACTGCTCCGGCGTGACACAGGCAAAGTGGCTAAAGTCGGCGTTTAGGCGCATGGTAGTGGCTCTTTGCAGGGGTTTAAACAACGTTAGCGGCGCATGGTGGAGCCAGTCTCCCCATCCTCACGACAAAATGCAACGCAAAAAAATACCGCCTGGCGCAGGCGGTATTCGATTCTTTACGGCACGTCTTTACGACATGGCTCAGTGATCATGACCATGATCGTCGTGGTCGTGGTCGTGGTCGTGGTCGTGGTCGTGGTCGTGGTCGTGGTCGTGGTCGTGGTCGTCATCGTCATGACCAGGATCATTATGGCCCGGCGCTGCCAGAGCATCGTGGAGCACCTGGGCGTTGTGGCGCATCATGCCCAGGTAGGTGTTGGCATCGCCTTCACTGGCCAGCGCATCCGCGTACAGCGTGCCGGCGATGGGAAGGCCAGTCTCTTCTGCCAACTGCGTAATGATTGCCTGGTTGGTCATGTTCTCGTGAAACAGCGCCTGTACGTTCTCTTGCTCGATCACATCGATCAGGGCGGCCATGCTGGCACCGCTGGGATCCGCTTCGGTCGAAAGGCCGACCGGCGAGAGGAAATTTACGCCGTAGGCGCTGGAGAAGTAGCCAAACGAATCGTGCCCGGTGATCACGCTGGCCGACGCAGGAATCTCGCTGAGCAGCTCACGAATCTCGGCATCAACGCTATCCAGCTCTGCCAGGTAGCGCTCGGCATTGGCTTGGTAGCTCTGCGCGTTGGCACCATCGGCCTCGATCAGGCCATCACGAATATTGGTGACGTAGACCCTCGCCTGCTGCAGATCTTGCCATGCATGAGGGTCGTCATCGCCATGGGCGTGCTCGCTGTGATCGTCCTCTGCATGCTCGTCGTGATGCGCGTCATCACCATGCTTGTCATGATGCGCCTCATGAGCGTGCGCGTCGTGGTCGTGTTCATCGTGCGCTTCATGATCGTCGTGGTCACCATGCCCGTGCTCGTCATGCGCTGCGAACGCACGTGGGGCGATGCCATCCGTCGCCGTCACCAGCGCCCCGCGGTAGTCGCTGGAGTCGATCAGTCGCTCCATCCAGCCTTCGAACAGCAGGCCATTGAAAACCACCAAATCGGCGCCGGCCAGCGCGCGGGCATCACCAGGGCTCGGGGAGTAAACGTGGGCATCGCCATTCGGGCCGACCAGGGAGCTGACGTCCACATGCTCTCCACCGACGTTCTCGACCATATCCGCCAAGATGGAGAAACTGGTGACGACCTGAACCCGCTCGTTCGCCATGGCCGCGGGCAGTGCCAACATGGCCGAGACGCCGACTAACCAGCGCGATGAAGAGATAAGCGACATAACATGCTCCTGATGATGAAATAAACGTGAGACGATCATCCGCTAGTGCGACTGCTCCATCGCCAGCGGCGTGGTTTTACGCCGTAACTTCGCGGCTAAGCTGTGGTAGCGGCCAAACAGCGCCGAGAACAAGTACGCTCCCCCGGCCAGTAAGATAATGCTCGGGCCAGATGGCGTGTCCAAATGGAACGACAGCAGCAGCCCGCCGGTACTGGCCAGCATCGCTAACACCACGGCGATGCCCATCAAGCCCTCTAACCGCTTGCTCCAAAACCGCGCTGCCGTAGCGGGCAGCATCATTAAGCCAACGGCCATCAGCGTGCCCAGGGTTTGGAAGCCCGCCGTCAAGTTGAGCACCAGCAGCCCTAAAAAGACGCTATGTACCCAACCGCTGCGGCGGTTTTGGCCGCGTAGAAACAGCGGGTCTAAACACTCCACCACCAAGGAGCGGAAAATAACCGCCAGGGTGATGACGATCAGCGTGCTGATCGAGGCGATCAGCAGCAGCGCCGTGGAGTTAATCGCCAAAATGGAGCCAAACAGCACGTGGGTAAGATCCACACTGCTGCCACCCATGGAAATCAGCATGACCCCGGCGGCCAACGAAATGATAAAAAAGCTCGCCATGGCCGCATCTTCACGCTGGCCGCCCATCTTCGAGACCGCCCCCGCCAGCAACGCCACCATGACCCCAAACAGCACGCCACCGACACTCATCACCGGCAGCGAAAAGCCCGCCAGCAAAAAGCCCAGCGCCACGCCGGGTAAGATCGCGTGGGCCATGGCATCGCCAATCAGGCTCATGCCGCGCAGCACCAAAAACACCCCAAGGGGCGGAGCGGCTAGTGAAAGCGCTAGCCCGCCGACCACGGCACGGCGCATAAAGCCGTAATCGAACGGCGCGATCAGCCACGCATCAAGCAGTGCCAGCATGGCGGCCTCCTAAGGTAAACGGCACCACTTGAGCAGGCGCGTGCTGCTGGTTCAGCGCGCTGGGCGCGACCCAACGGCCATGACCACCGCTTAGCATCAGCACTTCGTCGGCCAAGCGGCGCAGGTGATCCATGTCATGCAGCACGATGATGATCGTCACGCCCTCATCGGCCATTTGGCGAAAAATACGAATCAAAATATCGACGGTGTCGCTGTCCACGTTGGCAAACGGCTCATCCAGTAGCAGCAGCTCGGCCTCTTGCATCAACGTTCGGCCAATTAGCGCCCGCTGGCGCTGGCCCCCGGACAGCTCGCCCAGCGGGCGGTGGGCCAAGTGAGAAATGCCCAGGCGTGCCATGATGTCACGGCCTTTGCGGTAGTGGGCCGCACAGTAACCTTTCATGGCCCCGTGGCTAGGCCAGCTGCCGGTCATCACCAGCTCTTCCACGCTCATCGGGAAGGTCAGGTCGAGCGCCAGCTGCTGAGGCAGCCAAGCGCGGCGGGCGTTATCTACCGTGCATATCACCTTGCCACTAATAGGCCTGAGTTCGCCCATGATGGCCTGAATCAGCGTGCTCTTACCGGCGCCATTCGCGCCGATGAGTGCGGTAATCGCGCCGGATTTGATATCGCCATCCACATGTTCGAGCACCGTGCGGCGACCCTGCGCCAGGTGCAGATCGTGGAGCTGCAAGCGCGAAGAGGAACGTTCGCTCATAGTGGCCACCCGCCAGCGCCAGCCCACACCACAAGGCCCCATAGCGCAAACAGCGGCAGTGCCACCAATCCCAGCCGCTTACGGGCCGACAGCGACATCAGCGAAAAATGACAAGGACCTTCCTTGTTATGGCGATGCATGTGCTCACTCATCGAGCGACCTCGCTAACGGATAAATAAGTTATAACATAACATTCGGTAAAACCAAAAAAGTGGCGGATATTTTACGCGCTCACAGCGCGCTGACAACGGTGAGCGCGCTAATCTTTGAGCTGCGTAATAAGCGCTCTTCCCAACGCTATCACTAGCGAGTGAGGAGAAGGGCGGGCAAACGAAGAGGCGAGGGCTGGTGGGCGCCATCAGTCGCGTTGGGACGTTTCCCTCCGAGAGACCCCTTGCGCGCCTCATCTCCGGCGCTTTCACTCGGCTTGGGTCTGCCACCCATTCGACTGGTTCAGCAGCAACATTGCTGCTGCCGCTGATATTGCTTAAAGGGAACGATGTAGTGGCGTGGAGAGATGCGAACACTCACTGGAGAAGGCATAGTCATCTGCGATTTTTAAAAAGTAGTTCGCCGCACGGTGATTACTCCTTCTCCTCATCCTCTTCCCAGCGTTCCATGGCGCGTTTGTCGTCAGGTAGGCGGACCATGTCGCCGACAGTGAGCTTGTGTTGCGATTTAAAGCGGTGGCCGTGCTGGTCGAGAATGGCGGCGACGCTGCCGATGCTCACGGCGTCTTCTTCCCGGTAGGCTTCGACCTTGACCCGTACGATACGGCCTTGATAACGGGCAGAGAGTATAGCGCCGGGGTAAGGGGGCGTGTGGTCGGGGTCGTTTTTGAAGAAGGCGGCGACGCTGGCGCTGCCGGGGTCGTCCCATTCGACGTGTTGATGCATGGTCAGTGTCCTTACATAAGTCGTTAGAAAACAAGCAGACGCTTTCAGTGTAGTGTGCGTTGGCGGCACTCGGCCAATGTGCATAGACAGCTGTGGCCTATGCGCTTAACTTACGAGTTTAAGGGAACCTGGGGGAGAGGCCGCGATGCATCCGTACCGAGCGCTATTCGAGCAGTCGGGCACACCGCTTTTCGTCGTCGAGCGTTCAGCCCCTGATGCAATGAACGTGTACGCGAACGCAGCCTTTCGGCGCGTGGTGGGGTGGGCCGCCGATAACAGCGAGATGGCGCTGGCCAACTGCTTTCCCCTCGACGTAACTAACGTGCTGGCCGCCGTACAGGCTTGTGACCAGCAGCAGGCCGTTCAGGAACTGATGGTGACCTGGGCAGACGCCTCACGGCGTTGGCAACTGCAGCTCTCGCCCGTGGTGGACGGCGAGTATCGCGCCGTGTATGGGGCGTTGCATCAGCCCGCGCTGCCGTTTGGCGAGTCGTTGGATGCGTTGCTCTCGCAGCTACCGGGCTTCATTTACCAGTTGCACTACTCGCGCACGGGCACCTGGCGTTACACCTATGTGGGGCAGCGGGTCGAGGAGATGTTTGGGGTGAGCGTGGAAGAGGCGCTGGCCGATGCGCAGACGCTGCTAGCCAACATTCACCCTGGGGATCGCGATGCGGTCATCGAAAGTTCGCTGGAGAGCGCACGCACGATGACGCCGTGGAAACAGGAATTTCGAATGTTCCACCGTCGTGGCGAAATGCTGTGGGTGGAAGCCAGTGACCAACCCCGACGCGAGCCGGATGGCAGCGTGCTGTGGACGGGGTACGCCAACGATATTACCCAGCGCAAAGCGCTGGAATCGGCACTGAAATCCAGCGAGCAGCGTTTTCGCCAGTTGGTGGAGCAGGCGAACGATATCATCTACACGCTCAGCGCGGACGGCACGATGACCTATATCTCTCCTAACTGGCAGCGCATTTTAGGCCACGAAGTGAGCGATGTGCTCGGCCGTAATATGAGTGCCGTGCTGCACCCGGAGGATTTGGAAGCGTGCCGCCGCTATATCGAGAAAGTGTTCGTGACGGCCGAGCCGCAGGGGCTGATCGAGTACCGCGTACAGCATGCCAATGGCGAGTGGCGTTGGCACTTCACCAACGGTGCGCCACTGTTGGATGACCAGGGCAATGTGACCAGCTTTCTAGGTATTTCCCACGATATTACCCCGCGGCGCGAGATGGAGCAGCGAGTACTGCATCTCGCCCAGCACGACACCCTGACCGACCTGCCCAACCGGGCGATGTTCTTTGATGAGCTGGGGCAGGCGCTGGCCAAGGCGCTGCGCTCGGATGGTCAGTTGGCGTTCTTGTTCATCGACTTGGATAACTTCAAGCCGGTGAATGACCGCTGGGGACACGGTGTGGGGGATCAATTGCTGAAAGACGTTGCCCAGCGTATGCGATGTCGGCTGCGCGGCACGGATATGGTGGGGCGGATTGGCGGTGATGAGTTTGTGGCGCTGTTGGGCGGCCCGGTCATGGAAGAGGAGGCGCTGGCCGTTGCCAACCAGCTCTGCCGTGCGCTGGCCGAGCCGTTTGCTCTGACGGTGGGCGACGTGCGCGTCTCCGCCAGTATCGGCGTAGCGCTCTTTCCGCAGCATGCCCGGGATGAAGCCTCCTTGATTCACTGTGCGGATCAGGCGATGTACCACGCCAAAGCCCAAGGTCGCAATCGCGCGGTTCTCTACTCCGCTGGCGCCTCGGATAGGGCCGTTTGCGGCGAGCCGACGTACTGAAACATGAACGTCAGTGCTGCGGGCAGGCTGGCTCGCCAAACACGCCAGGTATGGCCACCGGGATACAGGTCGAGCCGCACCGCGCCGGGCTGTATACGCTCCATGGCCTGACGAAGCTGGCGGGCATGGAACTCGGCATCGTACACATCGCTGCGACCAGCGCTGATATAGAGCGGCACCGGGGGTGTGTCGCTTCGTTCGGCTTCCGGGCGCGGCGTCACGCGCAGTCGGTAGCTTTCCAAATGGGCAGTGTAATTGAGCCGCTCCCAGAGCGTCTGATCGAACGCCCCTTGCGCGTTCAAAAACGCCGGATGCCGGTGGGCTGACGAATTCTCAGGCGGGGCGGGAACGTAGCTGGCAGGGCTGAGGGCGGCCGCAGCGGCGAACAGCTCCGGCCGTTCGAGGGCGAAGTTGACGGCTCCATACCCTCCGGCCGAGAGTCCGGCGACGCCGCGCTGCTGGCGTGTCGTGCCGACATGATAGGTTGCCTCGATATGCGGCATCAGGTCGTTGAAAAAGGCGCTGCGGGCGGCTTCGTTATATCCGTCGACCCACCAGCTGCGGCTGCCGGGCATCACGAATACGGCCGGGGGCACATGTCCCGCGTCGATCAACCGGTCGGCGGTGTTGGGAAGGTTCCCCTTGGTGGCCCAGTCGAGCTCGTTACCAAACGAGCCATGCAGTAGATACACCACCGGATAGGGCATCGAGGCGTGTGGATCATAATCGTCCGGTAAATAGACCGTGTACGGATAGTCGTACCCTAGGGTGGGCGAGAAGAACTGTTCACGGGACACGTCGCCAGCCAGGGTCGCGCCGCTGAGCATCAGCCCGCTCATCACGCCGATCGTCGTGCTCATCCAGCGGATAAAGCGAGCGAGGGAAAAGTGTCTGCGCACGAAGCCTCCAGGAATTTACCGTCGGTTAAAGGGTCGGACAGCGGTGTAACCCGGCCTGTTCATTGCCGTAAGCCCATACATCAGCTTAGCAGCGGTGGTTTGGTGGAGGTTCGATGCAAAAAATCGAGGAGATCTATTGGCTGCGCGCTTACGGCTGTGTCGCCGTCTTTCTATTCCATTGGCTTGATCATATCAACCAGCGTGTGGATAACGTCGCCACGGACCTGATGCGCATACCGCTGGTGCTGGGCACACCGGTCTTCCTGTTCATTTCGGTCTTCGTCTTTGCCGTTCGATACGATCAACAGGTGCCGCCAGGCTTTCTGCTGCAGCGGGTGAAGTACGTCATGTTGCCCTATGTGGTGTACGGAAGTATCTACTCCACGGCCCAGTGGTGGCAGCTGGCGGGAAGCGAGAACGCCGTGGGGTTTTGGGAAAATGCCAAAGTCTATTTTCTTTACGCCGAGTGGCATGGCTACTTTTTGATTATCGCCATGCAGTTCTATGCGGCGTACTGGGCGTACACGCGCTGGCGGCTATGGCGCTATCACCCGGTACCGTGGCTGGTGGCTGCCTGCTGGGTGAGCATGGCGTATTGGGGCTTGGCCTATGCCTTCGAGATCGAGCCGCCGGGCTACTTGCTTTGGGTGGCACCGCTGGGCTGGGTGTATCTGTTTTTTTTGGCCCTGGTTCTGGTGCGTTACTACCCGTTAACGCCCTCGGCTACGCTGGTCGAGCGGCCCGTATGGCTGCAACTCCTTTCCCAACCGCGTTGGCTTTTCCTGTTCGTCGGCGTAATCGTGCTGGCCACGTTCGAGCATTGGCTGGCGTTCTCGTCGAAGGAAGTCTGGGTCATTCCCTTCTTCGTGCTGTTCACCCTGGCGCTGATGCGTGGCTTGAAAGGACGCAGAGCGCCTGGCTGGGTGCGCTATATCAATGCTTACTCGTTTGGTATTTATCTGGCGCATCCGATGTTTTTCACGCTCACCGATACGTTCGTGGGCGTGACGACACTGCCGCTGGTGGTTTACGCGGTGCTGCTCATCGTCGTAGGCAGCGTTGGCTCTATTTTGCTCAACAAAGCGGCCAATACCACGACGATGGGGGCCATGCTGTTGGGTAAGCGGTTGAAGGTATGAGTGCAGGGTAAGGTAGGTGACAGGGTGGGCATCGATGCGCGGAACCAGAAAAGGCTAGGGCGAGGTGGATGACTGGCTGTTTGGTGAGCCACGGGCCAACCCCAACGATTCGCCGCTCAAGGTTTTAAGCCGGGTCGGGCAAGCGTAAAGGCGCTGTAAAAAATCGAGCAGGGCTGGCTCATCCAGCTCGGGATCGAAGCCACCAATGCGCTCCAACCAGGCGCGCCGAATGGCAATGTAGGGCGGTACGGACACGGCCGTACTGAGAAAGTGCAGCAGCAATCGCTCCGAAAACCGGGGCGTAGCCGCGTTGATGAGCAGTGCATCCATCGCCGTGTTGAGCTGCGGATAGAGCAGGTACCAAAACTGTGCCGCCATGGGTTCTTTATGCAGCGCAATCAGCAGCCACTCTGCTTGACTGATATAAGCCGCTTGATTGAGGCGCGCGCCGAGCATTTGCGAGGGGGTTACCAGACAGTGGGCATGATAACGCTGTTCGAGGGCGGTGAGCCGCTCGTCCGCCTGCGCGCAGGTGACGATGATCGGCATCACATGATCGGCCAGGCCGGACTGGCGAATGGAGCGCAAGTGGCGCGGTAGCAAAGCTCCTGTCACTGAAGCGTCTACGATAAAGCAAACCGTACCCATGCACGCGGCTTCCTTTTGTTATGAAGCATCTCCGATTGTAATTTATTGTAGATGTGGGTTTCTTTGCGTAGCAAGAGAAACTTTTTTAACAACAGGGAGGTGCAATTTCCTCTCATCTAACCAATTTGGTGCGTTCTTTGGCTTGTGTGCACTATTTTTGTGCATATGAGACGCGAGATGCCCTTTCCGTACGAAGCGTGACGATGTGTTGCCACATTAAGACGCAGACGTTTAGTGATTTTTCGTATTTAAAAACAATGGCTTGTTATTTTTTATGGCCATTATGGTGCAGGATTGGCATGCTCTGTGCTTATGAATCATAGATAGTTTCATCAGCGGCTATTGAAGCGTAGGCAGACGCCTCCAGGCGTGCTACAACGATAGCCGGTCTGAAATGATCGCTGGGCGGTTTGTTATCCATCGTCAGACAAACGTTAAGCGAACAAAAAAGACAAACGCGCCACATGCAATTGCGTGTTGAACGATTTGTTGAATAACACTTTTATCGATAGCTTACAGTTACACGCTTTAAGCCACGCTCATACCGGAGGACACTATGTCAGCCAAGACTCTCGCGCTAATCGAAGAACATGATGTTAAGTGGGTAGACCTGCGTTTCACCGACACGCGCGGTAAAGAGCAGCACGTCACCGTACCGGCACGTGACGTGAACGAAGAGTTTTTTGAAAATGGCCAGATGTTCGATGGCTCTTCCATCAACGGTTGGAAGGGCATCAACGAGTCTGACATGATCCTGCGTCCGGAAGACGGCACCGGTTTCTTGGACCCCTTCACCGAAGACGCTACCCTGATTCTGCGTTGCGACATCATCGAGCCGGCGACCATGCAGGGCTACGATCGCGACCCGCGCTCCATCGCTAAGCGTGCCGAAGCGTACCTGCAGTCTACCGGTCTGGGCGACACGGCCTTCTTCGGTCCGGAGCCGGAATTCTTCATCTTCGACGAAGTACACTGGAAAGCCGACATCCAAGGCGCCATGTACAAAATCACCTCTGATGAAGGTGCATGGGCGACCAGCAACCAAGTCGAAGGTGGCAATCTGGGCCACCGTCCGCGCGTGAAAGGCGGCTACTTCCCGGTTCCCCCGGTCGATAGCTTCCACGATATCCGTGGCGCGATGTGTAATACCCTGGAAGCGATTGGCCAAACCGTGGAAGTACACCACCACGAAGTAGCTAACGCGGGTCAGAACGAAATCGGCGTTAAATTCAACACGCTGGTGAAGAAAGCTGACGAAGTTCAGGAAATGAAGTACGTGATCCACAACGTGGCACACGCTTACGGCAAAACCGCTACCTTCATGCCGAAGCCGCTGGTAGGCGACAACGGTTCGGGTATGCACGTACACCAGTCGTTCTGGAAAGATGGCCAGAACCAGTTCGCGGGTGACGAGTACGCGGGCCTGTCTGAAATGGCGCTGTACTACATCGGCGGTATCATCAAGCACGCTCGTGCCCTGAACGCCTTCACCAACGCTTCTACCAACTCGTACAAGCGTCTGGTGCCGGGCTTCGAAGCACCGGTCATGCTGGCCTACAGTGCCCGTAACCGTTCTGCTTCTATCCGTATTCCGTACACCGCTAGCCCGAAAGGCAAGCGTGTCGAGACTCGCTTCCCGGATCCGACCGCCAACCCCTACTTGGCGTTTGCAGCGATGCTGATGGCGGGTATCGACGGTATCAAGAACAAGATCCACCCTGGCGATGCCATGGATAAGAACCTGTACGACCTGCCGCCGGAAGAAGGCAAGTCCGTACCGACCGTTGCCAACAGCCTGGATCAAGCACTGGAAGCACTCGATGCTGACCGTGCGTTCCTGACCGAAGGTGGCGTGTTCACCGACGACATGATCGATGCCTACATCGAACTGAAGATGGAAGACGTCGAGCGTATCCGCATGACGACTCACCCGATTGAGTTCGACATGTACTACTCTTGCTAAGAACGGTCTTTAATGACGGTGCTAAAATCACCCTTGCGGTGTGATTAGCCAGAAAACCCCGCCTCGGCGGGGTTTTTTTATGGAAGCGAAATACGCAGGGGCTAGTAATGATAAGCAGACGACGTTTGCAAAACAGAATAGGTTTATCCACAGCGGCGGTGCTTCTACTGTGCCTGTGGGTAAGCGTGGCCCAGTCGCAAACGGTGTATCGCGTGGTGGATGAGCAGGGCAACGTGACGTTTACCGATAACCCTGAGCGGGGTGGGGATGCCATTACGCTGGCACCGCTGCCCAGCATGCCATCGGCGTCGCGCCCTTCTACAGCGGCACCGCGAAGCCTGGGTAGGCCGGGTCAGCCGTTTATGCCTTATGACCGTTTTACGATTGCTAATCCCGCTAGCGGTGCTTCCGTGCGGGGCGGTATGACGCCAGTGGAAGTGCAGGTGGTGCCACCGCTGCGAGACGACCATCAGATTCAACTGCTGGTGAATGGCGAACTCAGCCAGTCGGCCCTGCATAGTGACGCTTTCTGGTTGGCAGGCTTGCCTGCAGGGGCGCACCAAGTGTACGCCGAGCTGCTGGATAGCCAGGGCCGTGTGCAGCACCGCACCGATCCGGTGACTATTTTTATCGCTGAATAGTCTTGTGCACTATAATGGTGCATTAGGGCGGCGAGGGCGACAGCGCATTGCGCTATAAAGGCTCGCCATGCGCCCGTCATCTGCCCACAAGCCGTGCAAGCCGCGGTTTGCGCTGAATTGGCGCGCTTTTTGCAGCTCCTCCCCTAACACCCCTCTTTAATGGATCAGTGCCCATGAGTATTGGTCGGAGCGACGCTTCAGGACACGCCATGTATCAGCGCTTACTCGAACACCTCACCACCGCAGTTCTGCTGCTCGACGGTGAACTCCGCGTGCGCTGGATGAACCCGGCCGCGGAAGCGCTGCTGGCGGTGAGCTTCAGCCGCGTGCAGGGCATCAGTTTGGATACGTTGCTCGGCGGTGATGAAAGCATCGATGAAGTGCTGGCCAAAGCGCGCGATGCGTTCCATCCCTACACACAGCGCGAGGCGCGTATTACGCCGCTCAATAGCGACCCGCTGACCGTCGATTATACGGTCACGCCACTCTCTGCCGATGAACTGCTGTTGGAGGTCGAGCCGCGGGATCGCTTGATGCAGATCTCCCGGGAAGAGGCGCTCACCACTCGCCAAGAGACCATCAAGGTGCTGGCGCGGGGCTTGGCTCACGAGGTGAAGAACCCTTTAGGAGGCATTCGCGGCGCCGCACAGCTGCTGGAGCGGGATTTGGACGACCCGGCCCTACGCGAGTTTACCCATATTATCGTGGAGGAGGTCGACCGCCTGCGGGATTTGGTCGACTCCATGCTGGGCCCCAATCGCATTATCAAACACGAGCCCGTCAACATTCATAAAGTGTTGGAGCGCGTGCGGGCTCTGCTGATTGCCGAGCATCCGCAGGTCACCATCAGTCGCGACTATGATCCTAGCCTACCGGACCTGTCCGGTGACGAATCACAAATGATCCAAGCGGTGCTCAACGTAGCGCGCAACGCCGTTCAGGCCATGAGCGATGCGGGCACGTCCGCTCCCGAACTGACGCTTCGGACCCGTGCGCGCCGTCAGTTTACCCTGGGGGCCGAACGGCATCGCTTGGTGAGTGAAGTGGGCGTGATCGATAACGGCCCTGGTATTCCCGAGGCGCTGCGCGACACGCTTTTTTACCCGATGGTCTCTGGCCGCGCGGAAGGCAGCGGCCTAGGGCTATCGATTGCCCAGTCAATATTGCACCAACATCAAGGATTGATCGAATGCGACTCACGACCCGGACATACCGAATTTCGTTTACTGATTCCATTGGTTATTAATTGCACCGGAGAAGCGTCATGACTGAGGCGACACGTACCGATGTTGCACGAGTGGTTATTGTCGATGATGACCGCGCTATCCGCTGGGTGTTGGAGCGCGCGCTGGCGCAACCCGACTTGGAGGTCGAGTGTATCGAGCGAGCGGATACGGCGCTTGCGCGACTGTTGGACAATCCGCCGGATGTGCTGGTCACTGATATCCGTATGCCGGGCATCGACGGGCTGGATTTGATGTCGCGGGTGCGTGACGCCCATCCGGACCTGCCGGTCATCGTCATGACCGCACACTCCGACCTGGACAGCGCCGTGGCCTCTTATCAGGGTGGGGCGTTCGAGTACTTGCCCAAGCCGTTCGATGTGGACGAAGCGCTCGCGCTGGTGCGCCGTGCGGTCGCCCACGCCCGTGAACGCCAGCGCCCGGTGAGCGTGCCAGAGGGGTTGAGCGCCGAAATCATCGGTGAAGCGCCTGCCATGCAGGAAGTCTTTCGCGCCATTGGTCGGCTCTCCCACTCGCATATTACGGTACTGATCAACGGCGAGTCGGGCACGGGTAAAGAGCGAGTGGCTCAGGCGCTGCACCAGCACAGCCCCCGGTCTGGCAAGCCGTTTATTGCACTGAATATGGCGGCGATTCCGCGCGACTTGATCGAATCCGAGCTGTTTGGGCACGAAAAAGGGGCCTTTACCGGTGCGGCCCAGCAGCGCCAAGGCCGCTTCGAGCAGGCCAACGGCGGCACGCTGTTTCTGGATGAGATCGGCGATATGCCGGCCGAAACGCAAACGCGTCTGCTGCGCGTGCTGGCCGACGGCGAGTTTTACCGGGTGGGCGGTCACACGCCGGTGAAAGTCGATGTGCGGATCATCGCGGCAACGCATCAAAATCTCGAATCGCTCGTCGACGATGGGCGCTTCCGGGAGGATCTGTTCCACCGCCTGAACGTGATTCGCGTTCATCTTCCGCGTTTAGCCGAACGGCGCGAAGACATTCCTCGGCTCACCCGCCACTTCCTGGCCGAAGCCGCCAAAGAGTTGTCTACCGACATCAAAGTGTTGACCCCCGAAGCAGAAGCGCATTTAACGCGTCTGCCCTGGCCAGGGAACGTCCGTCAATTGGAAAATATCTGCCGCTGGCTGACGGTGATGGCTTCCGGTCGGGAAATCCTGGTCGAAGACCTGCCGCCCGAACTACGGACGGTAGGAGCCTCCGAGAGCAGCGTATACGGCGATTGGCGTACGGCATTTCGAGACTGGGCCGATCATGCGTTGGCCGAAGGGCATACGCATCTGCTGGAAGAAGCGGTGCCCGATTTCGAGCGTATTCTGATCGAAACGGCGCTCAAGCATACCGGTGGACGTAAGGGCGAAGCCGCCGAGCTGCTGGGCTGGGGGCGCAACACCTTGACCCGTAAGCTTAAAACGCTGCTGCCTGCGCTGGCGGATGACGCCTAATTCGTGGGCTCGCGGGTAAGGGATGGGGGGAGAACAAAGACGGCATCGGCAAGCGCTGGGTCTGGGACACGGCACTCCGCCTGTTCCCAGGGCAGCAGGCTGAGGGTGTGCTGGATCCCCATCCCTTCGAGCTGATGCTCTACGCCGTGGCCGTAGATGACGTGGCCAAGGCCCATTAAGCCAACGGCTAACGCGCCCTCTTTGACGGCTTCTGCCAGGCCGTGCGCCATGGCGGTGTCCCAGGCGAGCTGCGCTTGGGTGAAGCGGGACAACATCGCAGGGTTCTCTTGCCCCATGCCATGCTGCTCGAATACCTGGGTCAAACGCTGCTGATAGGCTGCATGGGCGGGTAGCGGGGCAGGAATTCCGTAGCGCTGGTCAGCGGGTAACTGATCAAAGCCCTCTTGGACGAGCCGTTGGCGCAGTTCTGGCGTGATGTTGAGGGCGACGAGCGGAATCGCTTGTAGTCGCGCGAAGTGAAAAATGGGCATGTAAAGCGCAGCATCGAACCCCCACGCCTCTTCCCAGTGGCTTTCGGCCAGCAGCGCTGTCTCGGTCAGCTCGCCCGCTACCCAGCGGTCCAACACTGGCTGAGCGCTTCTAGGCAGCATCTCCAAGCCAATCACCATGTCGGCACGGTGCGCGTAGAGTCCCGCTAAGGTGTGTAGCTGCCAGCGGTGGTGGTCTTCGGCGTCGTGCTGTTCACCCAGCAGTACGACTTGCTGCTGAGCGGCCTGGGCAAGCAGCGTTGGTGCGTCCACGGCACCGCCTGCCTGCCACCACTGCCCGGTTGACGGGCAATTCCCATATGCGTGACCCGTGGCAAGCGCTAGCGTCAGCAGAATCCGCGGCCACCTTGGGCGCATCGTGTTAGCCCTTCTGCGCTTTGAGCCGGTTGATCTCGGCCAGAAGCTCTTCTGCTTCTTCGGTCAGCGTGGCATTGGCCCGCATATCGCCGTTACGGGAAGCCTCCATCGCTGCCTGGAGTTTGCGTTCATAGGCCTGCTGGAGCTTCTTTTGGGGATCGCGATTGAATAGTCCAAACATGAGCACTCTCCTTTTTCGTGTATATCCTTTGTATAGATATGAGGTGGCAATGTCGACTATTTGTCGTATTTTTTTATGTCGCCCCTCGCTGACCGTCAGCGCACTGCGCTAGAAAGCGTCTGAAATCCGCTAGAATCGTGTCCAGGCTGCCGTGCAAACGGTGGTCGTCATCGATCATTCGTAGCGAGAGTCGCTGTACACGGGCGCGTTCGATCACGGGCCCTGGGGGAACGACATCGTCCTGCCAGCCATGAATGATATGCGTGTACTGCGCTTGGATCGTGGGGGACGTTTCAGGATACTCGGGCAACCCCAGCGCAGGGGCGAGTAGAAAACAGCCCAATACGGGCGTTTGGGCACTGACCGCCGCACTCAACCAGCCTCCCAGGCTAGAGCCTGCCAAAACGCAGCGGGCGGGATCGTCGCCGCGCGACTGTAGCGTTCTGGTGAGGTGTGCCAGCCGGTCGGTTGGCTCGTCCATGCCGCGGTAATCCATGATGACCGGCTCACAGTCATCCAACTGTTCGGCGACCCCTTTGAGTGCCTGCATTTTCAGGGCGCCGGGGCCACTTTCCAGCCCGTGTGAAAGGTAGACGGTCATCATCATGGTCAGTCCGCCGAGCGCTGAATGGCTTCGCCGCCCTGTTCGATATCTTGCCCCATACCGCGAACGGTATTGCAGCCACTCATTACCAATAGCATTGCCAACAGTAGGATGCCTAGTGCGATGGTACGTTTCATCGGTCTTTCCTCATGCCTCAGTATGCCCATGCGAGCGTCTTGGTGTGATGAGTAACATAAGCGTTGTGGCATTCGGCCGCCACTCGGAAACGCGGGTTTTGGTCACGTTGTGCCAACGACGGGGGCAAGGAGGCGACGTGCCGTGCGGTTTTGTCGCATGTGCCAGTTTGCTACATGAAAATTAGCTATCGGTGGCATGGCGCGACCGCCTCGTGAGCTTGAGTTATTTTTTAAGTTTTTGTTTTTAATAGGTTTATTTTTTATTTTTCACGATTGGCCCAAAGCCTGCATTATTCTAGATAGATATGAAGACCTGCAGTCGCCACTACATCAGTATCAGTATGACAGGAACGTTTAACAGCGTGAGCAGGCTGACAAGCAACTCAGGAAGGCAGGATGCCTAGTATGTAACAGGGAGGTGAAGGACGCTCAGCCTGCTCACTCTTATCGACATAGGACGTGTCGATCATCGATGCCAAGGAGCGGCCGCGATGCAAAACAGCCATCTCGCTTTTGTGAGGTGGTTTTTTTGCGTCGATATGTATACGTAAGTCCCTGATATAGATGGTTGTCATGTGCTCATGGCGTGACTTGCACAGCATTTGTACAGATGAAGGTTCGGTTTTGGTCTATCCTTTCGTTTACACCAAAATTGAGCGGTTAGAAGACGTCAACGTCGCAGCCGTGTACTTTCAGGGACAAACGCTATGGCGATGGTATTGATGTTGGGCATGTTCGTCCTGTTTTTGGGGTTTTCAGGGGTCGGTGTGTACATGATGTTCAAGACATCATTGATGACCGTCGCCGATGATCGAGACGATAGGCCGCCCGATATGTAGTGCTGGCACGTGTCTGTCCGTGAAAAAAGCTACGCGCTCCATCGACAAATGGAGCGCGTAGCTTTTTACGTTCAAGAGCGCTGTGGTAGGTGAACAGCGGTTTAGAGGATGTGGGGCTTAGCTACCCCATCCAGTACAGGCTCAGTAACGCGAAGCCGTAACCCATCACACCGCCGACCAGTACATCGCTGACATAGTGCAGCCCAAGCCCCACACGAGAGATGGCAATCAGCAGGCTCAGTGGCAGAACGATGGGTAGCAGCCAGGGGGTATGTGCGGCTACCAGGACGCTAAACATGACGGCGTGCATGGTGTGTCCGCTGGGGAAGCTGTAACGGTCTCGTGCAGGTTCGCCACAGTGCACGCCGCCCAGATAGGTAATGAAGGGGCGCTCGCGACATAGCTTGGTTTTGACCAGTTTGTAAACCGTGACGGCCACGAGGGCAATCAGCGAGTATTGCAGCATGCGCCATACGCCGTCCGGTTGTAGCCAGGGCTGCGCCGCAATCAACAGCACCCACACCGGCCAATCACCCAGTTTGCTGGCGGTTTGTAAGGCCAAGCGCCAGGGGCGATAAAGCGAGAGATGCGTCACTCGCTGGCAAAACCGCCACTCCCAGAGATCAAGACGATCGAATACGACAAGCGGACGAGCTCGCATGATTAGCCTCCTGGGCGTAGTTGAGGTAGCGCAGAAATTGCTCCGCGATGCCCGACCAGCTCTGTTCCAGGGCGCGTAAACGGGCAATTCTTCCTATTCGTGCGTATTCGGCGGGATGTTGGCAAAGCGCAACGGCGGCTTGCTGAAACGCCATGGCGTCGTTGGGTTCGACCGTAATCCCGTTATGACCGCTCTGGATCAGTTCGGCGCTAGCAGCGTGGCGATACGCCACCACCGCGAGTCCGCTCGCCATGGCCTCGGTGACCACATTACCCCAGGTTTCCGACAGCGAGGGAAACACAAACATATCGGCGCTGGCGTAGTGTCGAGCCAGCGCCTGTTTATCGACGAATCCCGTAAAATGCGCGTCAGGGAGCGCTTTCTCTAATTGTGCTCGCCCGGGGCCGTCGCCGACGACCACGAGGGCCATGTCGGGACGTACGTCACGCATGGCCTGGAAGGTTTCTTGCAGCAACGCGAGATTCTTCTCTGGCGCTAGCCGACCCACGTAAAGCGCGACTGGCTGATGTTCGCTGACGCCCCACGCTTTTCTCAGCGCATCATCGCGGTGGGCGGGCGAAAATTTATCGCCGTCGATCCCCCGCGACAAAACTTGTACGTCGTGGATACCCTGCTGGCGCAGCAGCGCGGCCTGTTGCTGGGTAGGCACCAGAGTGAGCGCGCAACCGTTGTGGAAGTAGCGCAAGTAGCGGCGTGTGGCAGATGATAGCCAGGAGACACCGTAATCATGGCAATAGTGATCGAAATTGGTATGCCAACCCGCTACCAGTGGAAGTTCGAGCTGTGTGGCCGCCTGCCGAGCCGCCCAACCAAGCGGCCCTTGGGTCGCTAGATAAACCACGTCAGGCCGATGCTGCTGCCAAAAACGACGCAGCGTGGCGGGGCGAGCAAAGCCCACCTGTACATCACGGTAGCCTGGGATCGAGCAGCGATTGACCTGTAGTTCTTGCTCGACACCCTGGGCGGTGCCAGCCACTCTTGGCGTTGGACGAATCACATCCACTGTGACTCCCAGACGCTGTAACTCACGGCACACCCGGTTAAGCGTGTGGGCGACGCCGTTGATTTCTGGTGACCATGTTTCGCTAACGATACAAAGTCGCATGAGCGATGCATCCCTTTATCACGTTTTCGAACATGATGCGCAGTCACAATGACACTGCCGAGTCAGGTAAGTGAACAAGCGATGACAGGCGGTGAGACGTCGCTGCCATTGGCAACTTTTTTAACGTTAATGAATATGGCGTCGACTCTTTTCATAACAAACAAATGTTAATGTTTAGAGTCATTTTTGTTTAATTTATTTTTTATAAAAGATAAACAAATAAAATAAAACTTTAAGAAGAATGACATATATCTTCTCTAAGGTAGCCAGTGACGAGGCAGCCAACGCCTCCATTGTGCCTTCGCAACGCGCAATCATAACGACTTAACGTTCTACTCTAGCTCAAGAAGTGCTGATAACAAGCACTGGCGACTCTAAAGGGATCCATCATGTTTAAGAAAACGACACTTGCTCTGGCCGTTAGTGGTTTATTGGGTGCCTCTGCGGCCCAAGCGGCGATGGTTTACGATCAGGATGGCACTACGCTGGATATCTATGGCCGTATTGCCATGGGTATCGAAGGCGGCGGTGCGGAAGAAAATAACGTCGATAATGGCGAAGAGTTCCGTAACTTTGGTTCTCGTCTTCGCGTAACTGCTGGCCATCAGATTACGTCCGACCTGCGCGCATTTGCTCGTGTCGAGTGGCGTTTTACGGGTGACGAGCGTAACCAGGCGTCTGGCTTCGATGAAGTTCGCAACAGCTACATCGGTCTGGATAGTGAGCAATACGGTACGTTCACTGCTGGTAACTTCGACAGCTTCTACGATGGCGAAGTCATGGGAGTGTTCGACGTTTACGTCGAGCGTGGATATGAGTTTGCCGGTGGTGGTTTGCAAGCGCGTGGTGACTCTCTGGCCTACATGACGCCGGATTTCAATGGTTTCCAAGCATTCGTTGCTGCTAAGCACTTCTCAGAGCGTGGATTAGCTGAGTCTGCTCAAACTAGCGAAGGTAGCGTGATTGCGACCCAAGGTGGCATCACTTACGCAACTGGTCCGCTGCGTCTGGCGCTGGGTTACGTTGAAGACACCGTTCGTGGTGGTGGTAACGGCGAGACTCGCGTGGGCACGACCGCTGAATACGCCATCAACGACGCGTTCGCGGCACGTTTGGGTTACGAAACTCGCGGCGACAGCGACACCCTGGGTGGCGGCTTTGACACCGTTGGTCTGGGTGGCACCTTCGCTACTGGCGCATGGACGTTCTACCTCGATTACTACAACATCGAGCTGGACAACGTTTCCGACAGCCGTGATGCATGGGCCGCTGCCGCGCATTACGACCTGTCCAACAACTTCGATGTCTTCGTTGAGTTGAACGATGCCAACGAAGATGCAGTGAATAACTACGAAGATGACCTGTACTACGCGGTAGGTGCGCGTTATCACTTCTAAGTGAGCGTTTGGGGCTAATTCATGCCCTAGGTTCCTTAATGTTTTAAGCTTTGTAAGATCGTTTTTGCCGATGTGTCAATGACACATCGGCTTTTTGCGTTATGCTGTTTTATTATTTAATCGCGTGTTTAAGGAGAGAGGATGTCGTCCATCGTTGTAATTACAGGCGCAAATCGTGGCGTAGGATTAGCACTTGCTGAGCATTATCAACAGGAGGGATGGAAAGTCATCGGCGTGTGTCGCCAAACGTCTGATGAGCTAGCGCGTGTCGCTGACAACGTGATAGAAGGCATTGATGTGACCCAGGACGACGATATCGCGCGCCTTTCTGCGGCGTTAGCCGAGCACACCATTGACCTTTTGATCAATAATGCGGGCCTGCTGCGCGATGATGTGTTGGGAGATATCGAGATCGACAGCCTACGCCAGCAGATGGAAATCAATGCCTATGCGCCGCTGCGAGTCTCCGAAGCGCTGCTGCCGATGATGAAAAAGGGCAGTAAAATCGCCAATATTACTAGCCGGATGGGCTCTTTGGCCGATAACGACTCAGGTGGCCGCTACGGCTACCGTGCGTCAAAAGCGGCGCTTAACGCCTTTGGTAAATCGTTAGCCATCGACCTCAAGCCTCGCGGCATCGCCGTGGCGCAGCTGCATCCGGGCTATGTGAAAACCCGCATGGTTAACTTTGGTGGCCACATCAGCCCGCAGGAGTCAGCGACGGGCATTGCCGCCTGTATCAAAGCGCTCAACTTAGAGAATAGCGGCGGCTTCTGGCACTCCAATGGCGAGCAGTTGCCTTGGTAACGCACCAGATAACCGCCTATCGGTAGCTTAGATCACACGCTTGCGGATTTGCGACGAGAGCTGTTCAAAACCAATGACCACGACCAGAATCACTAAAATAATGGTTAGCGCGCGGTCATAGTTAAATAGCCGCATGGCGGCGGCGAGTTCGACGCCAATGCCGCCTGCGCCCACCAGCCCTAGCGTAACCGCTGAACGCAGCGCTTTTTCGACGCTGTATAAGCTGGTGGCCGTCATCGATGCGAGGGTTTCTGGCAAAACCGCACCGCCAATGACGGATAGCCTCCCCGCGCCGGTAGCGGCTAGCGCATCGGAAGGACCAGGGTGGACTTCCTCGATCCGCTCTGAGAAAAAGCGGGCGGCGGCAAAACCAATCGTATCCATCACGATGGCTAGCACGCCCGCCATCGGGCCTAACCCGACCGCCACGACAAAAATCAGCGCCCAGATAAGGTCTGGAATAGTGCGCATGGTGGCAATCATCAGCCGTGTCATGGAGCGCACCCACGGCGCGGGGGAGGTATTGCGTGCCGCCAGTAGTGCAAACGGCACGCTGAGAATAACGCCCAGCGTCACACCGACAATGGCAATGTTGAGGGTTTCATACATCGACCATGCCAGTACGTCTAAATTGCTGAGATCCGGTGGGAAAGCCCGTCCTATAAAGTGACCTAGGTTCGTCGCCCCGCGTATCAAACGCTCGAGTGTGACATTGGTGGCCATGACGCCCTGAATAAACAGCGCTAAAAAGCCAAGGCTGATGCCCCAAACAAACAGGGAAGGGCGGCGAAACCGGGGAGGTAGACCGGTGGTGGGAAGTTTCGACGGCATATTAGATCGCCCTAAGCGGTTGGCTGGTTGTGGGAGAAGAGGGCGTTTGTTCGACGCGGGTGTCACCTTGATAGAGCGCCTGCATATCGCTCAGCGTGGCCGTCTCACGAGGCGTATCGAGCACTACGGTACCCGCTTTCATGCCCACAATGCGGTCGCCGTACTGTTGCGCTAGCTCTAGCTGGTGCAGCGTACACAGCACGGTGAGTCCACGTTCGCTCACTACCTCTAGCAGCAGGTCCATAATCTCGCGTCCCGCTTTTGGGTCCAGGCTGGCGATGGGTTCATCCGCAATGATGATTTGAGCGTCCTGCATTAGCGTTCTGGCAATGGCGACGCGCTGCTGCTGACCGCCAGACAGTTCACGACAGCTGGCCTGGGCCTTATGGGCCAACCCCACTCGGTCGAGTGACTGCATGGCGCGCTCGCGAAGCTCGTGACTTGCGGTGCAAGAGAGTGTGGACAGTAAGCCAAGACGCTGCTGGCCCAGTGCGCCATACAGCACGTTTTGAAACACGCTGACGTTCTGGACTAAGTTGAACTGCTGAAACACCACACCGATTTTTTGGCGTAGCGTGCGCAAACGCGGTTTGGAAAGCTGCGAAAGCGATTCGTTGAAAATGCGAATATCGCCCTGATCGTGAGGGGCTAAGCCGTTGATACAGCGCATCAGCGTGGATTTACCACAGCCGTTAGCCCCCAGCAAAATGACACACTCCCCTTTGGGGATGCTGAGCGTTAGCCCACGCAGGACATGTAAGCTGCCGTAATGTTTGTGAACATTAGCAATATCGATGGCATTCATACAAAAACCTCCTGCGCGGATGCCAGGAGGGAGAGTGAAACAACAGACATGAGAGACCTACCGTGTCTTGGTACTAACAGAGCCTTCGCTCGTTCAACGCACGTCCCTGTGCGATCACGATAAAGGGAACGGTGGAAAACGAATTAAAGGGCTATGCCCGCCGCTTCGTAGGCCTGACGCACGACATCGTAATCTTCATTGGTGCGGTCAAAGCCCAGCGAGGAGTCGCGGTTCAAAAACTTATCTTCGTTGCGGTCGGTGGCAATCAGCGCGTTCCACAGGGTGTCGCGGTTCTCTTCCAGGGTGCTGCGTAGCGCTGTTTTACAAGCGTCGTCTAGCGAGCCGCGCATCACCACCGGGTCACCGGGTAAAACATCGCTGGTGGCAATCACACGGTATTCGCCGTCCGGGTCCATCGCCTGGATCTCTTCGATATCGCGGTTACCGCCACCCATGGCATCCACATCGCCGTTAACCAGCGCGGCGATACGGGCATCGCCCGCCATAATGATCTCAAGGTCGCGATCAATATCCAGGCCCGCATCAACCAGCATTTGGCTTGGGAAAATATGGCCGCTGGTGGAGCCCACATCTTTCAAAGCAACGCGATGGCCTGCCAGGTCTTCCAGCGACTGAATATCGCTATCGGCGGGAACATAAAAGCTGCTGCCGTAGTGGGGGCGCTCAATCGCAAACAGAATTTCAATATCGCTTTCGCGGTCGAACAGGACGAACTCAGACGGCCCCGCAAACACAAGGTCCACGTCATCATACTGCAGCGCGGTGCCTGCCGCCGTGCGGTTGCTCAGGCTAAACATCTCAAGCGTGAGGCCGGTGGTCTCTTCAAACGCTTCAGCAAAGGGGCCAAACGCCTCTTCGAGTGGGCCCATGCCCTCGATACCCGTATCGGCCATGCGGATAGGGTTAGGGCAAACGTTGCTGAGATCGCTATTGGCTTGGGCTGTGGAGACCGTGAAAGTGGTGGCCGCTACCGCCAGTGCTATTAGAGTTTTCATCATGGAGCGTTTCCTGAAACGTTGAAGGTGCTGCCTGGCGAATGGAAACAAGCAGCAGGTTAAAGTGTGTTTCAGGTTGTCAGCCCTCTGTGACATTCGAGTGTCGTCCATATGACGTTATGATCACGTGACGATGACAGGCTGCTGGTAAGGAAGCCGCTACGCCTCAGGCGAGTCTCTCCCAAGGCGTAGAGGTTAGTGCGAGGTACGTTTACCAGTGGTGCTGTTGAACGGGTGAAGTGCATCGCTGGTGACGTACACCTGCAGCGTTTCACCTTCGCTGACCGGCGGCTGGCCTGCGGTACGCACCACCGTGGGTTGGTCGCTGCCTGCCAAGTTCAGGTAAAGATGGCTCTCTGCCCCGGCGGCTTCAAACAGCATCAAGGTAGCGTTCAGCGTTATATAGGGCGCGGCTGGCGGGGCGAGCAGCATATCGTCCGGGCGGATGCCGACGGTATCAGTCTCTTTCGGCAACTGACTCAGCACGCCCTGGGTATCCTGCTGAGCAAGATAATCCAGCGGCAGCATGTTCATGGCCGGGGAGCCAATAAACTCCGCTACAAACATGGTAGCTGGGCGGGCGTAGATCTCCATCGGGGTGCCTACCTGCTCGATTTGCCCGGCATTCAGCACCACGAGCCGGTCGCCCAGCGTCATCGCTTCGAGCTGGTCGTGGGTCACGTAGAGGCTGGTGGTTTTTAACCGCCGCTGAAGCTGCTTGATCTCGACACGCATCTGCACGCGCAGCTTGGCATCCAGGTTAGAGAGTGGCTCGTCGAACAGAAACGCAGCGGGCTCGCGTACTAACGCACGGCCCATCGCCACCCGCTGGCGCTGGCCGCCGGAGAGCTTGCGCGGTTTGCGCTCCAAAAAGTCCTCAATCTCCAGCATCTTAGCCGCCGTGCGCACCCGCTGGTCGATGTCGTCTTTCTTGAAGCCGCGATTCTTCAGGCCATATGCCAAGTTGTTGTACACCGTCATATGCGGGTAGAGGGCGTAGTTTTGGAACACCATGGCGATATCCCGCTCGGCGGGCTCTAGCTGGTTCACTACACGCTCGCCGATTTTCAGGGTGCCCTCGGTGATGGTCTCCAGACCTGCCACCATGCGCAGCAAGGTGGATTTACCGCAGCCGGAAGGCCCGACCAGCACCACAAACTCGCCGTCCTGAATGTGTAAATCGACCCCTTTGACCGCTGTTACGTTGCCCGCGTAGGTTTTTTTTAGCCCTTCCAAGGTAATGCTGGCCATGGTTATTTCTCCGTCTCGGTCAGGCCTTTCACAAACAGGCGTTGCATAAACAGAATCACTAATACCGGTGGCAGAGCCGCCATCACCACGGCGGCCATAATGAGGTGCCACTGGGGGTTCTCTTCAGAGGTCATGCGCTGAATGCCCATCACAATGGTGTAGTAGTCCGGGTCGGTGGTGATCAACAGCGGCCACAGATACTGGTTCCAGCCGTAAATAAACATGATCACGAACAGCGCGGCGATATTGGTGATGGAGAGCGGCATCAAAATGTCTTTGAAGAATTTCAGCGGGCCTGCGCCATCCACCCGGGCCGCTTCCAGCATCTCTTCGGGGATGGTCATAAAAAACTGCCGAAACAGAAACGTCGCGGTGGCGGAAGCAATGAGCGGTATCGATAGCCCGGCAAAGCTATTGAGCATGTTGAGATCCGCGACCACCTGGAAGGTAGGAATAATGCGTACCTCCACCGGCAGCATCAGGGTAAGAAAGATGAGCCAGAAGAAGAACATCCGAAAGCGGAAGCGGAAGTACACAATCGCAAAGGCGGAGAGCAGCGAGATCGACAGCTTACCCACGGTAATCGCCATGGCCATGATAAAGCTGTTCCATAGCATGGTGCCGGCAGGCGGTGCGCCCGCGTTAGACACACCGGATTGCCACATGCGGGTAAAGTTTTCTATGCCGTGGGCACCGGGCAGCATCGGCAGCGTGCCGCGCAGCAGGTCGCCCGGCGCTTGGGTCGAGGCCACCAGCGCCACGTAGACGGGAAACACCACCACCGCGACGCCGACCATCAGCGTTAAGTGGGCAAAAAAGTTCGCCCAGGGACGATTTTCAACCATGACAAGACTCCAACAGTCAGCCTGCGGCTAGTAGTTCACCCGGCGCTCGATAAAGCGGAACTGCACCACCGTGAGTGCGACCACAATCACCATCAAAATCACCGACTGCGCGGCGGATGACCCCAGGTTCAGGCCGACAAAGCCATCGGCGTACACTTTGTACACCAGTGTGTTGGTGGCCTGGGCGGGGCCGCCCTGGGTAGTGGCGTGAATAATCCCGAAGGTATCGAACATCGCGTACACCACGTTCACCACCATCAGGAAGAAGGTGGTGGGAGACAGTAGGGGAAACACAATGGTCCAGAAGCGCTTCATGGGGCTGGCGCCATCAATGGCGGCGGCTTCGATAAGCGATTGGGGAATCGACTGCAGCCCTGCCAGGAAGAACAGAAAGTTATAAGAGATCTGTTTCCAGGCGGCGGCAAAAATCACCAGCAGCATGGCGTCCGCCCCTGAGGTGCGGTGGTTCCACTGATAGCCCACCATATCCAGCATGTAAGGCACGATGCCGATGGAGGGGTTGAAGATAAACCACCACAGCACCCCGGCGATGGCGGGGGCAATGGCATAGGGCCACACCAGCAGTGTGGTGTAGGTGCTGCGCGAGCGAATCATGCGATTCACCGTGCAGGCCAGCAGCAGCGCCACTGCCATGGAGAGCAGCGTCGTGCCAATGGCGAAAACTGCCGTCACCGAGAGCGAGTTGAGGTAGTTGCCGTCACGGAACAGCCGGGCAAAGTTGTCCAACCCGACAAAGGTGGTGCGTAGGCCAAACGCATCTTCACGGAGCAGCGATTGGTAGAGCGCTTGACCGGCAGGCCAGATAAAGAAAATCAGCGTGATAATGACCTGAGGGGCGAGTAGCGCATAGGGCAGAAAGCGCCCTGGGAAGGTCATGCGTTTGGTTTGCATAAGCGACGAAACCTGCGATTAACAGACGGCACTAATAACGACATCGCCGCCTGCCTAAAAGGCAGGCGGCGAAGCAGGTGCTTACTTACTGATTCGCGGATTCAAAATCGCGTAGTAGTTGGTTGCCGCGCTCTACTGCCGCATCAGCCGCTTCTTGGCCCGACTTGTTGCCGGTCATCACTGCTTCCATCTCCTCAGAGATGATGTCGCGGATCTGTACGAAGTTACCAAAGCGCAGGCCTTTGGAGTTCTCGGTGGGCTCGTTCAGCGTCATCTGCTTCAGCGAGGTATCCGCACCGGGGTTCTCATCGTAGTAGCCCTGCTCTTGGCTCAAGTCCCAAGCGGCTTGAGTAATCGGCAGGTAGCCGGTTTGCTGGTGCCATTCGGCCTGTACTTCCGGCTGAGAGAGGTACTCGAAAAACGCTGCGACGGCGGCGTATTCGTCATCAGTGTGGCCCTGCAAGGCCCAAAGTGTTGCCCCACCAATGATAGAGTTCTGCGGTGCGCCTTCTACGTCAGCGTAGTAGGGCTGCATGCCAAAACCCACTTCAAAGTCGGCGTTGGCAGCCACATCGGCACGGGAGGCGGACGAACCGAAGAAGATCGCGCACTCTTGGGAGTAGAACAGCGGTTCGGCATCTGGGCCAGGGCCGGGGCCGCCCCATTTGAAGGCACCGGCATCTTGCCAGGTTTTCAGGTTATCCCAGTGGCGGGCGACCAGCTCGTTGTTGAAGTTCAGCTCGGTCTCCAACCCACCAAAGCCGTTTTCCAGCGTGCCCAGCGGGGAGTTATGCATAGCGGAGAAGTTCTCCAGCATCACCCAGCTCGGCCACGAGGTGGTAAAGCCGCAGTTAGCAGCACCCGATTCGGTAATTTGGGTAGCGTATTCAGCCACCTCTTCCCAGGTTTGTGGCGGCTGTTCTGGGTCTAGGCCGGCTTCCTCGAACACATCGCGGTTGTAGTACATGATGGGCGTAGAGGAGTTGAACGGGAACGACAGCATGTTGCCGTTGGTATCGGTGTAGTAGCCCACTACGGCGGGCAGGAAGGCGTCACGGTCAAATGCGCGGCCATGGTCTTCCATTAGCTCATACACCGGATAAATCGCCCCGTCGGCGTTCATCATGGTGCCGGTGCCGACCTCGAACACCTGCAGGATGTGCGGCTGCTCGCCTGCGCGGAACGCTGCAATGGCGCCGGTCATGGTTTCGGTATAGTTGCCGCGATAGCTGGGGGTCACGCGGTACTCATCTTGAGAAGCGTTGAACTCTTCGGTCATGCCTTCCAGGATCTCACCCAGCTGGCCGCCCATGGCATGCCACCAGGTCACTTCGGTGGCGGCAGTGGCGGAGAGGCTGAACGAGGCGGTGGCAACACCGAGGGCAAGCGCGTGCAACGTGAAACGAGACATAACGGCTCCTTGTAGGTCTTGCGCAGTACGTTTATTGAGTTGTTGGGTGCACTGAACAGTAGGAAGTGTAGATGACGCTTTCGTGAATGCACGGTGAACTTGCCGTGACGGCCAACGTTTAGTGAGACGCTTGCAGTGCCCAGTAGGCAAAGGACAGGCGGGGTGCTAGGGTGGCTGAAAAGCCTAACGAACGAGATCAACATGACCGATGCGACTGCGCTGCTGGCCCAATTGGTGGCGTTCGACACGACCTCCAGCGAATCGAATTTGGCACTTATCGAATTCGTCGAGGGCTATCTAGCCGATTACGGTGTGACCGCCGAACGGGTGATGAGCCCCTGCGGCACCAAAGCCAACCTGATTGCCCGCATTGGCCCGGATGCCCCCGGCGGCGTGATGCTGTCAGGCCATACCGATGTAGTGCCCGTGGCTGGCCAGCCCTGGAGCAGCGACCCGTTCACCCTGCGCGATGGCGGCGATGGCCGTTTATATGGGCGCGGCACTTGCGATATGAAAGGCTTTATTGCCTGTGCGCTCGCCATGGTGCCCACCTGGGCGAGGGCACCGCTGAAGCAGCCGATTTACTTCGGCTTCTCTTATGACGAAGAGATCGGCTGCGTGGGCGCCCCCAGCTTGATAAAGCGCTTTTGTGAGCACTACTCCACCACGGCTCATGTGATTGTCGGCGAGCCCACCAGCATGCAGCCGGTGGTGGCGCAAAAGGGCGCGACCAACCTGCGCACCACCGTGATTGGCCGTGAAGCGCACAGTAGCCAAGTGAATCAAGGCACCTCCGCGATCCACGTGGCCGCAAGGCTAGTGACGTTCATCGAGGACACTATGGCCGCACTGGTGGAAGAGGGACGCGTGGATGAGGCTTTTAACGTGCCGCATACCAGTTTGCATGTGGGTAAAATCAAAGGCGGCACGGCCATCAATATCATGGCGCGGGAGTGCCAGTTCGAGTGGGAGATTCGCCACCTACCCACAGAAACCTTTGAAGAGGTGTACGGGCGCTTTAGCGACTACTGCGCAACGCTCAGTGAGGCGTTAAGTGCTCAGGGCAAAACCGTGGAAATCATCACTGAGCCGTTGAATGTCACGGTGCCAGGGCTGGCCGACCGTGACAATCAGCAAGTATTGCGGCTGGCGCAAGATCACCTTCCTAACGGCTGCTGCCAGCATGCGGTTGCCTATGCGACCGAAGCGGGGCAGTTTCAGGGGCAAGGTCTCCAGGCGATTATTTTAGGGCCGGGCAGTATTGCCCAGGCGCATCAGCCCGACGAGTACATTGACACGGCGCAGCTAGACGAGTGCAGTGCCTTCATGCAGCGTTTGGGCCGCGCCATGGAAGCGCCTTTCGCGGGCTAATGGCCGGCTGCTTGCGCCCAATAAAAACACCCGCCGGTGTCATCGGGCGGGTGTTTTTGTGAGACGCTTACGGTCTGGCTATTAATGCTGATGCTGCTCTTCGTAAAGCTCGGCTTTCGCATGGCGCATCACATCTTCGCACGCCTGCTGCTGGGCCAGCTGGGTGAGAAGCCGTTGTGTGACCTCAAACCCTTTCCCCAAGCAGGTATCCACTTCGTCACGGCTCACCTGGGGCGAGACGCTGCAGTCGATTTTGATCGTGCGGCCGCCGCCTTCCAGCCGGTCGGCGAGTTCTCTAAGCCGCCACGCGATTCGCTCTTTCCAGTTTGCTGATTCTTCCGCGCCTTCGTTTACGCTAAACGTGCACTGCCATTCCGGTTTGTAAACCTTCATAGGAGAACCTCCACTGCGTTTGGAAAGAATGATCGATCGTGTTGTCGTACTCCGTCTGTCTAGGGATCTTGCTCTGTTACTATACCCAACTCGGGGCCAATACCGAAACAAAACATCTACAGCGCCCGCAAAATGCATAAGCCAGAGCCACAGCTATGACTCACTCACAGCCTGAAAGTTGCCCCTGCGGTAGCGGTCTTCCGTTTAATGGCTGCTGCCAGCCCTACCACCAAGGGGCACTGCCACCCACGCCAGAAGCGCTGATGCGTTCACGTTACGCGGCGTTCGCGTTGAATCAGCGTGACTATCTGCTGGCAACGTGGCACGCCACGACGCGTCCTCATCAGCTACCGCCCGACCCCGATACACAGTGGCTGTCGCTGGTGATTGTCGAGGCGCCTAGCGCACAAGATGACCAGGGAACGGTGCACTTTCGCGCCACGTTTCGCGAGCCCAGTGGCTGGCATGTGTTAGAGGAGGTCTCGCGCTTCGTGAAGGAAGCGGGGCGCTGGTGGTACGTCGACGGTACGCCCAGCGTGGCGCGTTTAAAGCCGGGTCGCAATGCGCCTTGCCCCTGTGGTAGCGGGCGTAAATTAAAGGTATGTTGCAAAGCATAAGCACATCACTGCTAAGTCGTGTGAGGCATGAAACGCCATGATCGTTGGGTCGACTAACGCACTGAAAACCGTACGGCGGCACATGGGCGTTCATCGCCACACGGTCACGTCGCTATTCCTCATGGGGACACTACTGCTGGCCGCCCTTGTTGGAGTGCCTCAAGCCACCGCCGAGGAGACGCCCCGCACGAACGCTTTCTCAGCATCGGACATCAACTTGGTGGTGCCCTTTGGGCAGGGCGGCGCGACCGATATTCTATTTCGGGTCATTGCCGAGCAAGCGCAGACCTATTTGGGGACGTCGATCATCACGATGAACATGCCGGGCAACGGTGCCACGCTCGGCTCGCAGTTCGTGAAGCAAGCCGCTCCGAACGGCCTCACGCTGTTGGGCAGCCATCAAACCATCGACTTGGCCTATATCGCCGGACTGTCCGACTACTCCCACGATGCGTTTTCCCCCATTGCCCTGCTGACTCGCACCGTGAACATTCCCGCCACCGTGTCCGGCCATACGCTCACCACGGCCAGCGAGATCGCAGCGTTCGTCGAGCAGCATCCCGGTGAGCTGTTGGTGGGCATCATTCCCAACTCGACCGATCACTTCTTTTGGTTGCACTTTTTCGAGCAGACGGACATCTCGCCGGACGACATCCAGTTCGTGCGCTACCCCGATACGGGGGCTCAGGTCGTGGCGCTACTGGGCGGCGAATTGGACGTGGCCATGCTGAACCTGCCCTCCGCCGGGGGGCTGTTCGCGAGTGGTGCGCTGGTGCCGCTGGGCGTGGCCAGTGACACGCGGCTCGCGGCGCTGCCGGAGGTGCCGACATTGATCGAGCAGGGTATCGCGCTGGTCAATACGACGGATCGCGGCCTTTTTGCGCCGCTGAATACGCCGCCGGAGCGTCTGGAGCGTTTGGCCCAGGCCTTCGAGGAAGCCCTTCAACAGCCTGCGCTGGTGGAATCGCTGCAGCATACCCACGGCTCCCACGTCGATTTCATGCCCCGCGAAGCGTATGGCCGCTATCTCGATGCCCAGTACGACCAGCTGCAGCGATTGGCCGATACCATGGCGTTTGAGCGCTAGCCTTGAGGCCACAGAACGCAGAGGAGAGGCCGCGTGCCGCTAAATACCCGTGATCTTGCAGCCGAAACGCTGCTCTTAATCGTCTCGGCCACGCTGCTGCTGATGGGAAGTGCTGGCCTGCTAGTCGGGCTGGTGCTGCCTGAAACACTGCTCGGCCCTCTGCTGGTCCCCGATGCGTCGCTGGCCACGTTTCTGATAGGGGTGAGTTTGCTGGCAACGCTCTGTCAGTTGGCTTGGCTGCGACAACTGAGCGCCGCCGTGCTGGCTGTGCTGCTGCTCTATACGCTGCTACATAACGTGGTGGATGGTGGCGTCGCAACGTCACTGGTGACTCAGGACGAGCGCATGACCACCCTAGCGGTGCTGATGCTCGGCTGGATGACCGCGTGTCTGTGGGTCGGCGTGGGCAGCCACTGGCGCCGAGTCTGCTGGCGAGCGTCTGGGGTCGGGCTACTGCTGTTCGGCGGTTGGGTGGTGGCGCGGCTATGGATGAGCGATGCAGAGGATCGGCCGCTGTTCAGCTCATCGCCCATTGCGGTGCTGGTCTTCATCGTGCTGCTGGGAGCCGCGCTGCTGGTCGCGGGCTGGCGACATCGCGCCGAGCGGCTGAGCCCTGGTAAGCTCACGGTCATGGTGGGGTTGGCGGGCGTGTTGGTGAGTAGTCTCGCGTGGCTACTGCTGAGCATGAACCAGCGTTCGACCATCGAGTTGCAAGCCAGTTATCTGCTGGATAACGTGCAGCTCAACGCGGAGCAGGCCATGTCAGAGCGTCTGCAGCTCATGCACCGTATGGCAGAGCGCCTGGGGAGTTTGCCTGACGAGCAGCGCACGACACTGCTCCAACAAGATGCCCAGAGCTATTTCCGCGATACCCTGAGTTTGAATGCCATCGCCCTGATCGATGCTCAAGGGGGGCTGATCTGGCGCCAGGGGCGTCAGCAGGGGCGCGATGGTTGGTTGGTAGGACAATTAGCCAAACCCAGCGTACAGGCGTGGCTGGCGGTGCCCTTTGATCGTCCGCGGCTGCTGATGCCCGATGGCGAGCAGCGCAGCATGATGCTGATGGCGCTTCCCGTGCCCAACCGAGCACAGCAGCTGCTGGCGGCCATCGATTTGAGCGCGCTGCTCAACCATGAGTTAAGCCTGGCGCTGGGGCCGTTTCAGGTAGGCGTGAGCCGAGGCGAGCAGCTGCTGATGATGTTGCACCCCTCGGGCTTCGCCGTGGAAGGCGTAGAATCCCCCGTGAACGCCTTGGCCAACCGGCTCACCGGCTTGCCTGGCGGCGTGAACTTAATGCTGACCGCGTATCCTGGGCAGCATCATAATTGGTACCTCTTGGGGGTGATGCCCATCAGTGTGGCCATGGGTGGCTTGGTGATGAGCTGGCTGCTGGCTTTTAGTGTGGGCGTCGTGGGGGCTACCATTGCCCGTACTCGGGAGCTGGCGGCGGCGCGTCACTCGTTGGAAGAGAACGAGCAGCGCTACCGCTCGCTGTTCGTGCACCACCCCGACGCCGTCTTTTCGCTGGATCAGCGCGGCTATTTCCAAACCGCCAATACCACCTGTGCCGATGTGACCGGCTACCCGTTGGACGAGGTCGTGGGGCGGCACTTCACCGATTTCATTGCTCCCCATGAGCGAGAGCGCATCAAAGCGCACTTCACGTATGTGCTTCAGGGAGGCATTAGCCGCTACGAAGTCACCATGACCGACCGGGAGGCCCAGCAACTCATTCTGGATCTGATCAGCCTGCCCGTCACGGTCAACGGGCTCATCGAGGGGGTCTACTGTATCGCCCAGGACGTGACCGACAAGCGGCGTCAGCAGACGCGGCTTCGCACCCTGGAGCGCAGCGTGGAAGCGAGTGTCAACGGCGTACTGATCGCGGATGCCCGACAGCCTGACCTGCCCATCATCTACGCCAACCAAGCGTTTAGCACCATGACGGGGTACGCCCAGAGTGACGTGATTGGCCAAAACTGCCGTTTCTTGCAAGGGCCAGAGAGCGATCCCGCCATGGTCACCAAGCTACGGCGCGGGATTCAAGCGCAGCGCGAAACCCATGTCACGCTGTGCAATTACCGCAAGGATGGCACGCCATTCTGGAACGATCTTTATATTGCGCCCGTGCGAGATAGCGAAGGTCAGGTCACGCACTTTGTGGGCGTTCAGCACGATATTTCGCAGCACAAAGCCTATGAAGCGCGGCTGGCTTACCATGCCACCCATGACGACCTGACCCGTCTGCCCAACCGCATGATGTTCGAAGAGACCCTGCATAAGCAGTTTGCCGCCGCCCAAGGCAGCGGTGAGCGGATCAGCGTACTGTTCGTCGATCTAGACGACTTCAAGCCCATCAATGATACCTTGGGGCATGCGGTAGGCGACCAGGTACTGATCGAAGTAGCCAAGCGGCTGCGGGCCGGGCTACGCCAGGAAGACACGGTCGCCCGCCTGGGGGGCGATGAATTCGTGCTGCTGATTACCAATACGGGCGACGAGCAGCAGGTCATCGAGGTGGTCGAGCGCTTGCTGCCCGCGCTCGCCAAACCCTACTGCCTGGAGGGCCATGAACTGTACCTGACCGCCAGCGTGGGGATTGCCATGAGCCAGCCCGACACGCCGCAGCCGCAAACGCTGATCCAGCAGGCGGACATGGCCATGTACAAGGCCAAGCAGCAGGGACGCAACGCGTACGCCTGGTTCAGTCACGACATCAATGCGCTGGCCAGCGAGCGAGTGAGCCTGCGCAATGACCTGCAAGAAGCGATCGACCACCAAGGCTTCGAGCTTCACTATCAGCCGCTGATGGATCGGCAAGGCAATATTGCCAGCGTGGAGGCGCTGCTGCGCTGGCCGCACCCCAGCAAAGGCTATGTCTCGCCGGCACGCTTCATTCCACTAGCGGAAGCCACCGGGCAGATCATGCCGATCAGCGAGTGGGTGCTGCAACGCGCTTGTCACGACATGCTGGCACTACAGCGCAGCGGCTTGGGCGCACTGCGCGTTGCGGTCAACCTGTCACCGCTACAGTTCCATCGTGACAGCTTCCTGGCTACGCTACGCCAAACCCTGGCCGATACCGGGCTGCCTGCCGAACAGCTCTCCCTGGAACTGACCGAAGGTATTTTGATGGATAACACCGCCTCCGCCATCGAGATTCTACATGCCCTTCGCGGTATGCAGGTCAGCGTCTCCATCGATGACTTTGGCACCGGCTACTCGAGCCTGAGTTATCTAAAGCATCTGCCCATCAGTACGGTGAAAATCGACCGCAGTTTCATTCACGAGCTGACCAACAGCAGCGATGATGCCGCCATCGTTCAAGGCATCATCTCCATGGCCCACCATTTGGGGCTGAGCGTTGTGGCCGAAGGGGTCGAGACCAGCGAGCAGCACCAGCGGTTGTTAAGCTATCACTGCGACGGCTTCCAAGGCTTCGGGTTGGCCAAGCCCATGCCCTTGGCGGAGCTCGAGCGCCTGCTGGCCGCTCAGCGAACGGCCACCACGCCCGTCAACCAATGAGTCATCATGGACAAGAGTTCGCCGCCCCAATGGTATCTCTACCTGCTAGAGTGTCAGCGGGGTACCTACGTAGGTATTACCAACAACCTCGCCAAGCGCTACCGCGCCCATGCGGCGGGTAAAGGCGCGCGTTATACCCGAGCGAATCCGCCGTTAGCCCTGCTCGGCGCGCAGCCGTTTGCCGACCGCGCTGAGGCCAGCCGAGCAGAGTATCGGCTAAAGCAGCAGTCACCCGATCAAAAACGCCGCTGGGCCGCCAAGTGGCCATATACGTATGAAGAGTAAGGAGCCTTGATGCTGACGTTTTTCTCCGAAGGCAGTCGCCGCCGCCAAGCACGCAGCGAGCTGCACGATGGTGCCTTGGTCACGCCCTTCGAGTGCCCGGAACGAATCGATTTGGTGCTGGCAGCCCTGCGCCAAGCGGACTTCGAGGTGCGCGCGCCCAACGATTACGGCCTAGCGCCCGTGCTGGCGGTTCACGATGCCGAGTACGTCGCGTTCCTGGAAAACTGCTGGCAGGCATGGCAAGCTGCGGGCCATGCGGGGGAAGCAATTCCCAACATTTGGCCTGCACGAACGATGCGCGGCGACCGTATTCCCCAATCGGTGAGCGGCCAGTTGGGCTACTACGCCCTGGCTGCTGAAACCTCGATTACGGAAGGTACCTTTGCCGCTGCCTTGGCAAGTAAAGATACGGCGCTGGCGGCAATCGATCATACCCTCGCCACCGGCGAGCCGACCTTCGGCCTGTGCCGTCCGCCGGGCCACCACGCGGCGGTGGATCAATTCGGCGGCTACTGCTTCTTTAACAATGCCGCCATCGCCGCCCAGCGTGCGCTGGACGCTGGCAAGCGCCGTGTCGCGATTCTCGATGTGGATTTTCATCACGGCAACGGCACCCAGCAGATCTTCTATCGCCGTGACGACGTGCTGTTCGCCTCGCTCCACGGCGACCCTGACGTGACCTTCCCCTACTTTTCGGGCTACAGCGACGAAACCGGCGAAGGAGTAGGTGAAGGCTTCACGATCAATTACCCGCTGCCGCCGGGCACCTCCGTTGCGACGTGGATGGCCGCGTTGGATGAGGCGCTGGCGCATATCCATAGAGCAGAGTGTGAATTGCTGGTGGTATCGCTGGGTGTGGATATTTTTGAAGGTGATCCGATCAGCGCGTTTACCTTTCAACACGCCGACTTTATTGCTCTCGGGCAGCGCCTTGCCGCCGCCGGGCTACCCTGCGTGTTTTTGATGGAAGGGGGCTATGCCGTTGAGGATATCGGGGTCAACGTGGTGAACGTCTTACAAGGGTTTGAAGAGGTCATGCAGGGCGTGAAATAAGGCATTAAGGTGACAGTTGCACGAAATTCGGGCAGTCTTATGCCTTTTTGGCCTATGCTGTAGGTCGTTATCTCTTTTTTAATTTGATCGTTCAACGCGGGAGCGGCACGTGGCAGTTTACGGCGGTATTCAGGCACATGAAGTGGAGCGTTGGCTAAATGCCCTCACCAACGCGGCCTATGACCGACGCTGCCCGCTTTCCAAAGTGCACGGGGGAAACGCCCGTGCCCGCACTGCCCGCCAGGATTTGCTTCACCTGGCGACCGCGTTTCGAGGCGGCGAGCGCAGCCGCGACGCCGTTGCCGATGGCCTCAGCCGCTGGTGCCAGCACTATCTCACCGAAGCGGAGTGGTACGTGCTGGTCGGCGGGCGCAGGCCAGCTGCCCAAGCGAAGCCTGCCCCGCGTGTGAGCGAGCCAACCTCTGACACACCGAACGCCGACGAGCAAGCCGCTGACGATGCCTTGGAAGTGCTTTACCAACACCGCGTGGGTTAACCCACGACTGCTTGCACTGTTACAATGGATGCATGAACAGTGCCTCTGCCGCTCCGGCGACCGCCTCCCTCGATGATCCTTTCTACTACTTAGCGAATTTTCGCTTCGTGGTCGCGTGGGTGCAGGCGCGCCACGGAGATTTACTCAGTGCCGATGAGCATCACACGCTCCAGCAGTGGTCGCAGCTGCCCCGCGCTTCTCAAGCGCTGTTAGTGCGGATGGTGATGCGTAAAGGCGAGCTGTTCCGCGTGGATAAGCTTAGCTACCCTGAAATTGGCGATACTCATCAGGCGTTGGCGCCGCTACTGGCGCTTGGCTGGGTGGATGACGCGCCGCTGTTAAGCGTGGAGGAGCTGTTTCGGCTGCTGCGATTAAGCGAGCTGCGCGACGCCCTGAAAGCCTCTATGAATTCCGTTGGGCTGCCGTCTAACGTCACCAAAACAGTGCTTCAGGCGGCGTTAACGCCGGTGCTCACCGTTGCACTGCCGCTGCGCCAGTGGTGGCCTGCCGCCACAACGCACATCGTGCGACTCAACGTCATGGCGCTGTGCGACCGTCTGCGGCTGATGTTCTTTGGCAACCTGCGCCAGGACTGGGCCGAGTTCGTGCTCACCGAGCTTGGCTTGCAGCGTTTTGAACAAGTGCCGCTGACTGCCGAATCACGGGCGTTTCAGCATCGAGACGAGGTGGACACCTACCTGGCACTACACCACCTGCGCGAACGCCTAGAAAACGGTGAGCTGCCTGAACAGCTGGCCACAGAAGTGCCCGCAGCCTCCAACAACCGCTGGCTAGACGCACGCCGTTCGCGGCTGCTGCTAACCCTGGGGCAAACGGCGGAACGTAGCGGCAATACGGAGCTGGCCCTGTCGCTTTACGCTGAATCGACTAACAGCGAGGCGCGCATACGCAGGCTGCGAGTGTTGGAACGCCTGAAGCGCTATTCAGAGGCTTATGAACTCGCTCAGGCCGCGCGCGAGCAGGCGGGGGAGAGCGAAGCCCAAGCGCTGGGGCGCTTGTTGCCCCGCTTGGCGCGCAAGCTGAACCAGCCCGCCCCCCAGGCCGTGAAAGCCGCCGAGGCCCCGACCTACGTGCTGGAGCTTCCTGGCCCTCAATCGGTAGAGCGCGCCGTTGCCGAACACTTATCCACCGCCAGTGCTCCGGTGTTCTATGTGGAAAACTGCCTAATCACCGGGCTTTTTGGTCTGCTGCTCTGGCCAGCGATTTTCAAACCGCTACCGGGGGCGTTTTTTCACCCGTTTCATAGTGGGCCTGCGGATTTGTACCGCGAGGACTTCGTTCGTCAGCGCCAAGCCGAGATCGACGCCTGCCTGGCACAGCTAGACGACGGGCGCTACCGCGAGACGATGCGCGCGACATGGCACGCGAAGCAGGGCATTACCTCGCCGTTTGTGCACTGGGGTGTCTTGAGCGAACCGCTGTTAACAGCCGCGCTTAGCTGCCTGCCCGCCGCGCATCTGCGCGCCTGCTTTACCCGCTTGCTGAGTGACCTAAAGCACAATCGGGCGGGCCTGCCGGATCTTATTCAGCTAATGCCCGATGCGCCCGCCGCGGAGCCTAGCTACCGTATGATCGAAGTGAAAGGCCCCGGTGACCGCCTGCAGGATAACCAGCGCCGCTGGATTGATTTCTTCTGCCGCCACGACATGCCGGTCGAGGTGTGTCACGTGCGCTGGCAGCCAACTTCATGAGCCGCTATCGGGTCGCAGTGCGTACGCTGTGCGATTTCACCGCACGCCAAGGCGACCTCGATCACCGTTTTACCCCTGCGCCCAGCGCCCAAGAGGGCATTGAAGGGCACGCGCTGGTGGCCAAACGGCGGGAAAACATAGCGGGCTACCTGGCCGAATTGCCGCTCTCCGGCGAGTATCAGGGGCTGCGCGTGGCGGGCCGCGCCGATGGCTTCGATGTGGCGGCGAATTGCGTTGAAGAGGTCAAAACCCATCGCGGCAGCCTGGCGCGCATGGCGGATAACCAGCGCGCACTGCACTGGGCCCAGGTGAAGGTATACGGCGCGCTGCTCTGCGCTGAGCGCGGGCTTTCACATATCACGCTGGCGCTGGTGTACCTGGATATTGCCAGCGGTCAGGAAACGCGGCTGACCTTGGAGGCCAGTGCCACAGAGCTTGATGCGTTCTTTACCGACCAGTGCCAGCGCTTTTTAGCCTGGGCCGAGCAGGAGGCTGCCCACCGCGAACGCCGCGATGCGTGGCTCGCCACGCTGACCTTTCCCCACGTGGACTTTCGTCCAGGGCAGCGGGCATTGGCGGAAGATGTGTTTAAAGCCGCCAGCACCGGACGCTGCCTGCTGGCCCAAGCGCCCACCGGCATTGGCAAAACCCTGGGCACGCTGTTTCCCATGCTCTCCGCGATGCCCCGCCAGCGGCTCGACCGCGTTGCTTTTCTCACCATGAAAACCCCTGGCCGCCGCCTTGCGCTCGATGCCTTGGCGAGCCTAGATGCCCCCGCGCAGCCGTTGAGGGTGCTGGAACTCGTCGCCCGCGATAAAGCCTGTGAATACCCCGGCACCGCCTGCCAAGGCGATGCCTGCCCGTTAGCAAAAGGGTTTTACGACCGCTTGCCTGCCGCCCGCCAGGCAGCGGTGGAAAAAGGCTGGCTAGCGCGCGATGCGCTGCGCGAAGTGGCGCTGGCGCATCAGGTTTGCCCCTACTACTTAGGCCAGGAGCTGGCCCGCTGGGCGGATGTGGCGGTGGGGGATGTGAATCACTGGTTCGATAGCCACGCGCTGCTGCACGGGCTTGCCCAGGCCAACGACTGGCGAGTGGGGCTGCTGGTGGATGAGGCGCATAATCTGGTAGACCGTGCTCGTGGCATGTACAGCGCCGCGCTCTCCCAGCAGCGTTTGAGCTACCTGCGCCGTCACTCCCCGCCCGCCTTAGCCAAGCCGCTGGCCCGCGTGGGCAGGCGGTGGCAGGCGCTCAACAAAGAGGCCGCCGAGCACTCTCCAGAACGGCATTACCACTTGCTAGAAGCGCTACCCACCAAGCTGGTGGGCGCACTGCATACCCTGGCCGGGGCTATCTCGGATTATCTCGTGGAGCACCCCGACGGCGCGAATCAGGCACTTCAAGAGCTGCTGTTCGAAGCGCTTACATTCTGCCGCTTGGCGGAATCGTTCGGCGACCACTCGCTGTGCGATTTGGAGATTCAAGGCAAGGGAAGTGCAGTGCTTGGGCTACGCAATGTGATCCCGGCAGACTTTCTCGCCCCGCGCTTTAAGCGCGCTCACTGCACGGTGCTGTTTTCCGCCACGCTGTCGCCTTTCCATTACTACCGTGACCTGCTGGGCCTGCCCGAACAGAGCGTATGGCGCGAGGTGGATTCGCCCTTTGTCGCTCGCCAGCTAGAGGTGCAGCTACGTACGGACATTTCTACGCGCTATCATCATCGTGTTGCGTCGGTAACGCCCATCGTCGCTACGCTGGCAGAGCAGTACCGGCGCTCGCCGGGCCACTATTTAGCCTTTTTCAGCAGCTTTGCTTATCTAGAGCAGGTGATGGACGCGTTCGAGCAGGCGCACCCTGAGATTCCGGTGTTCGCGCAAACGCGCAGTATGCAGGAAGCCGAGCGTGAGGCGTTTTTGGCGCGTTTTACGCCCGGCGGCGGTAAAGGCATCGGTTTTGCCGTGCTGGGCGGTGCCTTCGCGGAGGGAATCGACCTTCCCGGTGATCGGCTCATCGGCGCTTTCGTGGCGACACTGGGCCTGCCGCCCTTTAACGATTTCAACGAAGCGTTAAAAGCGCGCCTGCAAACACGTTTTGGCCAAGGTGATGACTACACTTATCGTATTCCAGGGATGATCAAAGTGGTGCAAGCCGCCGGGCGAGTGATCCGCAGCCCGGACGATGAAGGAGTGGTGGTATTGATGGATGACCGCTTTGCTCAAGCCAAGGTGCGCGCACTGCTGCCGCGCTGGTGGCACCTGGGCTGATCGCTCGGAAAATAGCAGCGCAAAAACAAAAACGGCCACTTGCTCTAGGAGCTAAGTGGCCGTTTTCACTAAATTCATGGTCGGAATAGCAGGATTCGAACCTACGACCTCTGCCTCCCGAAGGCAGCGCTCTACCAAGCTGAGCTATATTCCGAAGGTTGCTAAGGCGTGCTCAACAACGGGACGAATCATACGCAGGCGAAGGGCTTTTTTCAAGCCCCTTTTGCGCGGTTTGTGCAGAGACGCCGTTCCCGGCGATTAGGCCTGGCGGTCGACGGCCAAGCGGGCGAGTTGCGCCATGCTGTCGCGGTAGGCGCTGGCTGGCAGGGCGTCGAGTTCAGCCAGCGCTTTGTCCGCCATCTCTTCTGCCCGGGCACGGGTGTACTCGAGGGCGCCGGTGGCCTGGATGATCGCGAGTACATCGTCTAGCTGCTCGAGACCGCCTTTACGAATCACCTGACGAATCAGCTTGGCTTGCTCGGGGGTGCCACGCTCCATGGCGTGGATCAGCGGCAGCGTGGGCTTGCCTTCGGCCAAGTCATCGCCAACGTTTTTGCCCATGGCCGTGGCGTCGCCCTGGTAGTCCAGCAGGTCATCAATCAGTTGGAAAGCCAGGCCCAGGTAGCGGCCGTAATGCTGCAGTGCGCGCTCCTGCTCGGGCGTGGCTCCGGCAAGCACTGCGCCGCTATGGGAGGCGGCTTCGAACAGCATCGCGGTTTTGCCCTGAATCGTTTCGAAGTAATCCGCCTCGGAAATGCTGGGGTTGCCAATGTTGGTCAACTGCAGCACTTCGCCTTCCGCAATCACGCAAGTCGCGCCGGAAAGGATCGCCATGATACGCATGGAGCCAACGTCGACCATCATCTGGAACGAGCGGGAGTAGAGAAAATCGCCCACCAGCACAGAAGGTGCATTGCCCCAGGCGTCGTTAGCGGTTTTCTTGCCCCGGCGCATGTGCGACTCGTCCACCACGTCGTCGTGCAACAGCGTGGAGGTGTGCATGAACTCGATCAGCGTGGCGAGTGTGATGTGCTTGTCGCCCTCATAGCCCAACGAACGGGCCGCCAGCAGCACCAGAAGCGGGCGCAGACGCTTACCGCCGCTTTCGATGATGTACTGGCCAATGGTCTCCACCAGCGGCACTTTGGAGTTGAGCTGAGCGACGATCGTCTGGTTGACGGCGTCAAAGTCATCGGCCACCACGGCGTGCAGCGGTGAGGGCGAAGGGCTGGCAGGCGGGGTTGGAGAGACGTTGGCTGTCATGGGTTCCGTTCATCGCGGTGGGTAAGAAGAGTGAGGTCATGCTATGGGGCTGCCTGTAAGGCGTCAAGGCGTAGCGCCATGGGGGCGGCATGCCGGTGATTGACAAGTACCGGTGGCCTTGTGGTAAAGCGCGATAGTCGTTATAATCCGCGACCCACTCATCATGCTCCCTGTCAGATGGTTGCCAAAAGGGGCGCCACTCGCAGCAGGTCGATAAGAGCGGAAGGCGATGAGCGTTGGTTACGCGGGGCGTAACCGGCATTAACGACAAGTCCGGAGAGCGACATGTACGCAGTTATCAAAAGCGGTGGCAAACAGTACCGCGTTCAAGAAGGTCAGACCCTCAAGCTCGAGAAAATCGAAGTCGCTACCGGCGAAACGATTGAGTTTGATGAAGTGCTGCTGGTTGCAGACGGCGACGACGTCAACGTTGGTGCTCCGCTGGTAAGCGGTGCCAAGGTTTCCGCCGAAGTTGTTTCCCACGGCCGTGGCGACAAAGTCACCATCATCAAATTCCGCCGCCGGAAGCACCACATGAAGCGTCAGGGCCACCGTCAGTGGTTCACTGAAGTCAAAATTACCGGAATTTCTGCGTAAGCAGCCAATTCCCTTTAGGAGGATTTTGCAATGGCACATAAAAAGGCAGCCGGCTCCACGCGTAACGGTCGCGATTCCGAATCCAAACGCCTTGGTGTGAAACTGTACGGTGGCCAAGCGGCAACCGCTGGTAACATCATCGTTCGTCAGCGCGGCACGCGTTTCCACGCCGGCACTGGCGTGGGCGTTGGTCGTGACTACACGCTGTTCGCACTGAACGATGGCGTCGTGAAGTTCGAGACCAAAGGTCCGAAGAACCGTAAATTCGTCAGCATCGTATCTGCCTAAGCAGCCTAGGTTGCTTTGTGTAAGTGTTCTTGTGTCACTTACGCAGTGCGAAGATGACGAAAAAAAGCCCCGCCATGGCGGGGCTTTTTTGTCTTTTCGATCCCTTTTGCCCGCATGAGGCGGGTGGGGATAGTGCAGTGAGGGCGGCGGAAGCGGCCGGGAGAATCCAATGCAGTTCGTCGATGAAGCCTCGATCATTGTTGAGGCAGGTAAAGGCGGCAATGGCTGTCTGAGCTTTCGCCGCGAGAAATATGTGCCCAAAGGTGGCCCCGATGGTGGCGATGGCGGCCACGGTGGCAGCGTCTACCTGATTGGTGATGACGCGCTCAACACCTTGATCGATTTCAAATTTCAGCGCTTCTACAAAGCTGAAAACGGGCAGGGCGGTATGGGCCGCCAGATGAGCGGTAAAGCCGGGGAAGACTTGCACGTCAAAGTGCCGGTGGGCACCACGGTGATCGATGAAGACACCCTCGAGGTGATTGCCGACGTGACGGAAATCGGTCAGGTCGTGCTGGTGGCCGAAGGCGGTCGCCGTGGGTTGGGAAACATTCACTTCAAATCCTCCACCAACCGTGCACCGCGCCGTACCACGCCGGGCACCGAAGGCGACCGTCGTAACCTGCGCCTGGAAATGAAAGTGATGGCGGATGTGGGCCTACTGGGCATGCCCAACGCCGGTAAGTCGACGCTGATTCGTTCCGTGTCGGCGGCCAAGCCCAAAGTGGCCAACTACCCGTTCACTACGCTGGTGCCGAACCTGGGCGTGGTGAAGCTGGGTATGCATGAGCACTTTGTAATGGCCGACGTACCGGGGCTGATTGAAGGTGCCTCCGACGGCGCTGGCCTAGGGCTGCGCTTCTTGAAGCACCTGACCCGCACGCGGCTGCTGTTCCACGTGGTCGATGTGGCGCCGTTCGATGAGTCTGACCCAGTAGAAGCGGCGCAGGCGATTATTCACGAGCTTGGCCAGTTCTCTCCAGCGCTCTCCGAGCGGCCCCGCTGGCTGGTGCTGAACAAGTTCGATCTGCTGCCGGAAGAGGAGCGCGAGGCGCGCGCCCAGGCGATTATTGATGCGCTGAACTGGGATGGCCCCGTCTTCCGCATTTCGGCGATCAGCAGTGAAGGCACCGATAAGCTGGTGCAAGCCGCTTATCGCTGGCTCACCGAGCAGCAGCGTTTGGAAAACGAAGACGAAGAGGCCCATGCCCGCGAGCAGGAGATGCGTCGCCGCATGGAAGAGGAGTCGGTGGCCCGTACCGAGGCCCGCCTTGGCCGTCGTCGTAAGCGCGATGATGAAGAAGACGATGACGATTTCGACGACGATGATTACGATGTCGAAGTGGAGTACGCCCCGTAAGCCAGCGGCGTACTAGCTAGAATGAAACGCGTGAGCGCAATGGCGTGGGAGAGTCGCGACGTGGAACACAACGAGCAGTTGCCGGGCCGTGAGGCGCTGAGTAGCGCCCGCCGGGTAGTGGTCAAAATTGGCAGCGCGCTGCTCACTAATGATGGTCGCGGGTTGGATGAAGCGGCCATCGGCGGCTGGGTGGATCAAATCGCCGCCCTGCATCAGCAGGGGAAAGAGGTGGTGCTGGTCTCCTCCGGTGCAGTGGCAGCCGGCATGGTACGCCTAGGCTGGCAGGCGCGCCCTAGCGCCGTGCACGAGCTTCAGGCGGCCGCCGCCGTGGGCCAAAATGGCCTGACCCAGTGCTACGAGCAGCACTTTGCCCGTCACGGCATGCTCACCGCGCAGATTCTGCTCACCCACGACGACCTCTCTAACCGCAAGCGCTACCTGAACGCGCTCTCGGCGCTGCGCACGCTGGTCGAGATGCGCGTGGTGCCGGTCATCAACGAAAACGATACCGTCGTCACCGACGAGATCCGCTTTGGCGATAACGACACCCTCGGCGCGTTGGTGGCGAACCTGCTGGAAGCCGATGCGCTGCTGCTGCTCACCGACCAGGAAGGCCTGTTCGATGCCGACCCCCGCCATAATCTTGACGCCACGCTGATTACTGAGGGGCGTGCTGACGACCCCCGCTTGGCCGCCGTGGCGGGCGGCGGCGGGGCGCTGGGCCGGGGGGGGATGAGCACCAAGGTGCGTGCTGCCCAGCTCGCGGCGCGCTCCGGCGCGGTGACCGTGATTGCCAGCGGCCGCCAGCCGGAGGTGATCACTCGCGTCATGGGGGGCGAAGCGCTCGGCACGCTGCTGCGTCCGGATCAAGCGCCGATGGCGGCGCGCAAGCGCTGGCTGGCGGGACAGCTTCAGGTGCGCGGTACGCTGGTGCTGGATGCGGGTGCGGTCAACGTGCTGCGCGACAAAGGCTCCAGCCTGCTGGCGGTGGGCGTGCGTGACGTGCAGGGCAGTTTCAAGCGCGGCGACATGGTGCTGTGTGTGGACGAGCAGGGCGCTCGCGTGGCCAAGGGATTGGTCAACTACGGCGCTGATGAAGCCCGCCAACTAGCGGGCCAGCCAAGCCACCAGATCGAAGCCATCCTTGGTTACGTGGAAGCCCACGAACTGATCCACCGCGACAACCTGGTGGTGGTTTAAACGACGGGTTAGCCGCGCCGCTTCGGCGGTAGCGGTACCTGGCGCGGCCAGTCGTCGGGTACCACCATCAGCCGCGTTAGCGGTCTCTCCTGGTCACTATTTTCTTGGCAACTCTCTTCCCGGCAGTTCTCTTCTTCCTGTGGGTCGTACAGCATTACTTGCTGCGGCCCGTAGCGGTTGATCTGCGCCATCACGTCCGCTATCTGCGCTTGGGCGGGGCCAAATGCGTCGAGCATTGGCGGCGCTAACCAGTGGGGCTTTTCCAGCCAGGCGATCTGAAGAGACGTGCTGTAGCGTTCGGCCACGCTGGGCCAAGCGTGTTGATAGCACCACCACCCTCGCCGATGCTCGGCGGTTGCGCCGGTTGGTGGTGGCAGTGCGACATGCCAGGGGTAAAACAGCACGCCGGGCATGGCAAGCCGTTGGGTGAGCCGTGCGCTGAGCGTCGCGGACTCCGCGATGTCTCTGGGCGTTAGCCAATGCGCCATGGCGGCCTTTGCAGGGGCCGTGCGGGAGAGTGGTAGCTGGTGGTGCAGAAGGTGACCGCACTTCAACGCCAAGCTGTCCAAGCCGCCGGGGCCAATCCAGCGGCTTTGGCTGGTGGGCTCTCCCGGCCCGTCCGGCAGGCCGAGATAAAATTTGATGGCCACTTCTAAATGAATGGGGGAGGGGAGATCCCGCGTGCGGTAGAGCAAGTCCAGCTCTCCCAAGGTGTTGCGGCGCTGGGTGATGCGTAGGTTGTTGGCCAGTAGGCGAGTATTAGGGGCGTTATCCAGTAACAGCTGCCAAAGCCGTTCATGGTAGTGGCCCATGCGCGTGGTCAGCTTGCCATCTAGGGCTTGCACCCTGGGTAGCAGGGTGTCGAGCCACTTATGCTGCTCTTCTGCTAAGCCCAGCGCGGAACGTGTGGGGCGGCCTGGGTAATCGCCAAGGGTCACCAAATCTGGTGTGACGATGAGCCACGCCATATCGCGCAGCACCGCATGGTGAATCCCATCGCTGACACCTTCGGCGGAGGTCGTCAAAAGTCTCTCCTATCAACCGGCCCGATATACGACTGAGTTAGCCGCTTGCTGCTACGCTAAACACATTACCTCGCGATGCCAATAAAATCCCCTAGATACACGCAAAGGAGTGTTGCATGGGCAGTGCCAAATCGAAAAAGCAAAAATCTAAAGCGAAGAAATCCTCGGCGAAAACGTCCACCACCAATGCGCCGCAGCGGCTAACCCCCGAGACGGGCGCCGCGCTGTTCGAAGATGCCCGCTCACGGCTTGAAGCGGTCTTCAACGCGCTGGCGATTCATCCCGATGCCCAGGCCCGGTTGATGCAGCCCAGCCTCTCGCTGCAAGTGAGTGTACCGGTGCGCATGGACGATGGCAGTTTGAAGGCGTTTCCCGCCTGGCGAGTGCAGTACGACACCAGCCTCGGCCCGGCCAAGGGGGGCGTGCGCTTTCACCCCGATGTGAATCAGCATGAAGTGACCACTTTGAGCTTTTGGATGGCGGTGAAGTGTGCAGTGGTGGGCCTGCCCTATGGCGGCGGCAAAGGCGGCGTGCAGGTGGATGCCAAGGCGCTTTCTTCGTTAGAGCGCGAGCGCTTGGCGCGGGGCTATATTCGCGCCATTGCCGACATCATGGGGCCAGACCGAGACATTCCCGCACCGGATGTGAATACCGATGCCACCGTCATGGGCTGGATGATCGATGAGTATGAGCAGATTCGGCGCGCCCAGGCGCCTGCTGCCATCACCGGGAAACCGCTATCGCTTGGCGGCTCGCCGGGGCGGGTCGAGGCCACGGGGCGCGGAGCGCTCACCGTATTGGATTTATGGGCCGAGCGCGAAGGGCGCAAGCCCGAGGAGACCACGCTGGCCGTGCAAGGGTTTGGCAATGCGGCCTTTCACTTTGCGCGCTTGGCAAGCCAGCGTGGCTACAAGGTGGTTGCGGTCTCCGACTCCAGCGGTGCGATCTACCATGCCGATGGGCTCGATGTCGCGGCGGCGAAGGAGGACAAGAAGCAGCATGGCAAGCTGTCAAAAAGCCAGCAGGGCAAAGCCATGTCTGGAGATGACTTGTTGACCCTGGAGGTCGATGTGCTGGTGCTCGCCGCGCTGGAAAATCAGCTGCATCGCGACAACGTGGGCGAGGTGAAAGCAGGCGCGGTGCTTGAAATTGCCAACGGGCCGCTCACTAGCGATGCGGATGCGGCGCTGGAAAAACGCGGCGTGCCGGTGCTGCCCGACGTGCTGGCGAATACCGGCGGCGTCATCGTGAGCTATTTCGAGTGGCTGCAAAACCGTGCGGGCGAAACCTGGCAGGAAGAGGAGGTCAATCAGCGTCTGGATCGCCGACTCGGCGATGAGGCCAAGCGGGTGCTGATGAGGGCGGAGGAGGAGCAGATCACCTATCGTCAGGCTGCTTACCGGCAAGGTATTGAGCGCATTGCAGCGGCGATCATGGCTCGAGGGAACTGCCAAGACTGCCGCTAATGAGCGACGCAACGCAAGCGGCGGGTCCGAAGGCCCGCCGCTGTGTCAGTGCTGGCACACTGCCATGCTAACTGACATGTGGATCGCTTGAGTGATCAGTCGCGCTCCATTTGGGTGACGTCGAAGGAGCCCTGACGCAGGCTCAACTCCAGCTCGCGGCCGTTCTGCTCTCGACCCTCAACCTCGATGATGCCGCTCTTATCGATATCGATGCTTTCGAATTCGGTCATGCCTTCCTGGCGGGCAGCATCAAGTGCTTGGCGGACGTCCTCTTCACTCATACCCCAGGCGCCGGTAATCAGACGCTTGCGCTCTTCTTGCAGGCTTTCGCCGTTATCGATGGAGAAATCCACGTCGGCGTACCATTCGTCATCCAGCCAACCTTCCACTTCTACGCGGCCACGGTCGTCCACGTTGATCTCTTCGATGTGGCTGAACCCATAGTCGTTGGCGTAGGTCAGAATGTCATCGATCCGGTCCAACGGCTGCGTGTCGGCTTGGGCGCTGCCCGCTGCGGCGGCCAGGAGAAGCGCAGAGGTCGGGATCAGCAGCATTTTTTTCATAGCGTTCATATCAAATTCCTTCTTTGCTTAGTGAATGCATTGCCGGATGATGCCTAACGAAGGTCAGTCAGCGAATGCGACAGGGTATTTATATCACCGGGGGTCTTTCCTAAACCTGACAAAGCCGTTCATCTAGCGTTCATGTTGCCTTTGGCATCCTAGTCTTATGAAAACGACGTCTCTCCTCTCACTCAAGCAGTTACCCTGGCAGCGGCTCCCTTTGACAGGGGGGCTGGCGCTACTGCTGGTGCTCGTATTGATGGGTAGTGCGACCGGTGACCAGCACTGGGAGGCGCTGCATGGCGAAGTGCGGCGAGGCGACGTGGTTCCCCTGGATACCATTCTCGACTGGCTCGACGCCCACTACATCGGCGACGTGTTGGAGGTCGAAATCGAGCGCGACGATGGGCTGGTCGAGTATGAAATCAAGCTGCTAGGCCCCCAAGGGCAGGTCGTCGAGTTCGAGTTTGATGGCCAGAACGGCCAGCTCATGCAAATTGAAGGCGTGCGCATCCGCGACATGCAGCGTTGATACGGTTACCTGCAATATCCCGTCTTTACTGAGTGTATTCATAAGGGTGTGTTGATGAAGTGTTTACTGGTAGAGGACGACCAGGCGCTTGCCCGTGAGCTGAGCCAAGCGCTGCAAGATGGCGATTGGATCGTCGAGCGTGCGGAGAACGGCCAGGAAGCGGACTTTTTGGTGCGCACCGAAGCGTACGATACGGTCATTTTGGATATCGGCCTGCCCGATGGTGACGGCACCCGTTGGCTCTCTTCCTGGCGGGAGGATGGCATCGACCTTCCGGTGCTGATTTTGACCGCCCGCGAACGGTGGGCCGATAAAGCCGCTGGCTTTACCGCCGGTGCCGATGACTACGTCACCAAACCTTTCGAACCCGCCGAAGTGCTGTTTCGCCTGCGGGCCTTGGTGCGCCGTACCCATGGCCATGCGCACCCGGTGCTCAAAGTGGGCGAGCTTAGCCTGGATACCCATACGCAGCATGTCACCTTGGTGGGCAGGCCGGTGAGCTTGACCGCCCAGGAAACCCGTCTCTTGAGCTACCTGATGCACGCCTCTCCTCGGGTCGTCAGCCGTAGCGAGCTGTCCGAGCACGTGTACGACCGTGACCACGAACCCGACTCCAATGTGATCGACGTTCAGGTTAGCCGTCTGCGTCGCAAGCTGGGCGCGTGGCGCATCGCAACGCTGCGTGGTCAGGGGTACCGCCTGCTAGCCGATGAGCCAAGCGATTCATGAGCGCCAACGTCGTTACTTGGAGCCAGCGCTGGGCTAACCGCTCCATCACCCTACGTCTGCTGCTGGCGGTGCTGCTCATGGTGCTGCTGGCACTCCCCGTGGCCGGCTGGCTGTTGTCCCATCACTACCGTGCCTCTGCGGTCAACGCGTTCGATGAACGGCTGGAAGCGACCCTCAACGTGGTCATTGCGGGGGTGACTTACGACCCGCTCACCGAGCAGCTCCACTACGAGCGCGCGCTGGGTGACCCGCGTTTCGACCACGTGTACTCAGGCTGGTATTGGCAGATTACCGACGATGCGAACCACTCGGTCACGTCGCGGTCGTTATGGGATCAGCGCTTGCCGGTACTGGAGAGCGAGCGAGTGACCGCCCGCACGCTGCCAGGCCCGCGTGGCCAGCAGCTACGCGTCGTAGAGCGCGATATCTATTTGGGCGCGTTGGAGACGCCGCTGCACGTGAGCGTCGCCGCACGTGACGACGACTTGCGCGAAGACGTTCGGGCTTTTCAGCAGATGCTGTGGCTGGGACTGTTAGGCCTGGGTGCGCTGCTGCTAGGCGTGCTGGCACTACAAGTGCGTTGGGGGCTCGCGCCGCTGCGGCGCATGAACGCCAACTTACGTGATGTAGAGCAGGGGCGGGCCGAGCAGTTGGAGACCCGTTTGCCCGACGAGCTGGCCACCTTGGCGACGTCCATGAATGCCGTGCTGGCCCGCGATCAGCGGCTCATCGAGCGGGGCCGCCACACCGCAGGCAACTTGGCCCACGCCCTCAAAACACCGATCAGCGTCATGCGGCTGTTGGCCAAACAGCTACCCAGCGAGAGCCGCAGTGCCTGGGAAGCCGAGCTGTCGCGTATCGATAGCGCCGTGCGTCACCACTTGGCGCGGGCTTCCGCGGCAGGTGAGGGCGTGCGCTTTGCCCCAGTAGCACTACAAGAGACGCTATCGCCGCTCATCACCGGGCTTGCCCGGCTCGCGCAGCGCCGTCATATTACGCTGCGTCAAACCGTGCATAGCGGCGTGCGGGTGCATATGGACGGTCAAGACCTGCAGGAGATGGTGGGTAACCTGCTGGACAACGCCCTGCGCTGGGCCAACAGCGACGTGCATATCCGCCTGCAGGCACAGGGGAACACGCTGCGGTTGGTGGTGGGCGATGACGGCCCCGGTATGACCCCGCAGGAGTGCCAGGCAGCGGTCCAGCGCGGCAAGCGGCTGGATGAACAGCGCTCTGGCAGCGGCTTGGGATTAGCCATCGTGACGGACCTCGTCACGCTTTATCATGGCCAGATGCGCCTTCAGCGCGCCGAGTCTGGCGGTTTAGAGGTAGTCATTGAACTGCCTGTGGTCGCTACTTAACGAGCTTAAGAGCGATGCAACACACAGCACAGAGGGTGTGAAATGACACAAATCGCCACGACGTTACCCGACGTACTGGTCGGGCCTTTGCTGCGTCGGCTCTCGCCGTCGCGGCTCATCTTATGGCTGGTAGCGACCCGTCCGCTGACCATGCAGCTCGTGCTGAACCCCGAGCAAGAGGAGCAGCAGACCCACGCGTTAGACAACGCCCATCAGTGCGTGGCGATTGGACGGCATGCTTATATTCACTGTATCGACCTTTCGCTGCCCGCTGCGCTGCCCACCGACACCCGTATTGCCTACGACCTGCAGGTACAAAGCACTGACGGCGCGTGGCAGCCCCTGCCGGAGTGGGCACCGTGGCTATGCCACGATGGCTATGACTACCCAGGCTTTGTGTTGGCCTCTCGCCACCACCGTTTGATGCACGGCTCCTGCCGTAAACCCCATCACGACAGCGCCGATGGCCTAGTGCGGGCCGATCACTGGATAGCCGAGCGCCAGGAGTCTCCTACCGAGTGGCCCGCATGGCTGCTGATGACCGGCGACCAAGTGTACGTGGATGACGTGGCAGGCCCCATGCTGCGGGCGGTGCATGCGCTGATCGCCCGCCTGGGGCTGGTGGATGAGCTGCTCGAGGGCGCTACCGTCGATGACAGCCAAGCGCTGTATAACGCCCCGGAAAGCTACTATCACCGAGAGGCGCTGCTGCCGGATGTCACCAGCAATGCGGCGCTGCGTGAGCGCTTTTTTGGCGGCGTCAAAAAGCCGGTATTCACCTCGGCGAACGCCCAGAATCACCTGATGACGCTGGCCGAGATGCTCGCCATGTACTGCTTGGTGTGGTCGCCCACGCCGTGGCAGGTGATTGCCTATGACGCCCCGGCGTTAGGCGACAAAGAGGCCGAGGCTTATCGAGAAGAGCAGGCGATCATTGAAGCCTTTGTAGAGGGCCTGCCTCAGTGCGCGCGGCTGATGGCCCACGTGCCCAGCCTGATGATTTTTGATGACCACGATGTGACCGACGACTGGAACCTGACCGCCGACTGGGAGCGCTGCGCCTACGGCCACCCGTTCTCCAAACGCATCATCGGCAATGCGCTGGTGGCGTACCTGCTCTGCCAGGGCTGGGGTAATGCGCCCGATAAACTTAACCCGTTGCTCCACCAGGCGATCACCCTGTTTGACGATGTCGGCCCGCTGAACCCTAGCGCCCAGGATGCCCTCATCGAGCGGCTGCTGCGCTTTCAGGGCTGGGAGTTTCAGGTGCCGGGCACGCCCGCGCTCATCGTGCTGGACACCCGCACGCGCCGCTGGCGCAGCGAGCGCAGCCCCAGTCGCCCATCGGGCTTGATGGATTGGGAAGCGCTGATGGAGATGCAGCAAGCGCTGCTGGGCACAAAGAGCGCCGTGATCGTCTCGCCTGCGCCCATGTTTGGCGTCAAGCTGATCGAAAGTATCCAAAAACTTTTCACCCTGGCGGGCAAGCCGCTGGTGGTCGACGCCGAGAACTGGATGGCGCACCGGGGCGCGGCCAACGTGCTGCTGCATATCTGGCGGCACTCCAAAACCCCCGGTAACTACGTGATCCTCTCAGGGGACGTTCACTACTCCTTTGCCTACGACATCGTCGTGCGCCGCCAGAAGCGGGCGCCACAGCTCTGGCAAATCACGTCGAGCGGGGTGAAGAACACCTTTCCCAAACAGCTGCTGAATACCTTTGACCGCCTGAACCGCTGGCTCTACGCGCCGCTGTCGCCGCTTAACTGGTTCACCAAGCGGCGCAAGCTCAGCATCTACCCCCGCGATCCAGACCAGGCCAGCGCCGGAGAGCGATTGTGGAACGCCAGTGGCATCGGTTTGGTGAGCCTGGACGAGCAGGGCAAACCAACGGATGTTCGCCAGCTCGATGCCAGTGGAGGCGACGTGGTCTTTCCGCCGCCGAAGGTGCCTATCGACCCGTAAAGAACCGCTAGCTGTCATACAATTGTCATCACAATAACGCAGGCTTGCTGCCCTAGAACCTTCCTCATGGAGCGTTACAAATCATAGGGATAGTAGACGTTTGATAGGGCAGCAGGCATATGACCGCACAAGAAGCGCAGTGGCTAAATCAAATTATTGCGGCAGAAGAGCTGCACGTGCTGTTCCAACCCATCGTGGACGCCAATCAGCAGGCCATTTACGGCTATGAAGCGCTGATTCGCGGGCCAAAAACGTCCCCGCTGCACTCTCCCCTGCGGTTATTCGATGTGGCGACCCAGGCGGGCCTGCTGGTCGAGCTGGATCTTCTGTGTCGGCGTCTCGCCATTCGTCGGTTTGCCGAGCTCGAACTGCCGGGACTGCTGTTTCTCAACGTGATGCCGTTGACCATCGTGGAGCGTGATTTCCGCGAAGGGCTGACGATGAGCTTCATCCAAGAGAGCGGCCTGCCCCCTGAGCGCGTGGTCATCGAGTTGACCGAACACGTGCCGATTCATGACTACGAACTGATGCGTCAAGCGGTGGACCACTACCGCGATATGGGCTTTCAGGTCGCGTTGGATGATTTGGGGGCCGGGCACTCCAGCCTGCGCCACTGGTCAGAGCTGCGGCCCGATTTCGTCAAGCTCGACCGCCACTTCATCTCAGGGATCGACAAAGAGCCTGCCAAACGGGAGTTTTTGCGCTCCATTTTGGACGTGGCGCGCAGTCTCGACTGCCAGCTCATCGCCGAAGGCGTTGAAACGGCCGCTGAACATCTCTGTTTATGGGAGCTAGACAGAGGCCTTGCGCTGCTGCAAGGTTTCTACTTCGCTCGGCCAAGCCTTCAGCCTCCCATGCAGCTCAATACGCTCCTGCCTGCCACGACCCAGCTCAAAAGCCCGGCGGGTCGCACCGCGCACTCCATTTTACGCCCGATCGAGAGCGTCTCGGCGAGCTGTTCGGTACCCACGCTGGCCGAGCGCTTTCGCGGGGACCCGCGGCTGCGCTGCGTGGCGGTGATCGAAGCGGGTGTTCCCGTGGCGGTGGTGCGCCGCAATGCCTTCCTCACGCTGTTCACCAACCAGTACAGCCACGCGCTGTACGCTAAGCGCTGCGTGCTGGAGATCGCCGATCCTAAAATGATCGTGGCGGATGCGGATCTCTCCCTAGAAGCGCTGAGCCAGCAGCTCACCGACAGCCGCGACATCGAACAGGAGGATTTCGTCATCGTCGATGGCGAGGGGCAGTACCTGGGGATGGGCAATATCGTCGATCTGCTGCGTGAGATTACCGCGATTCAAGTGCGCCAAGCGCGCCACGCCAATCCACTCACCGGGCTGCCCGGCAATATTCTGATCAACGAAACCTTGGCTTCGTATTTATCCCAAGGCAGCGGCTTCGCGGCGGCCTACGTGGATTTGGATAACTTCAAGGCGTTTAACGACGCCTACGGCTATGCCCGCGGCGACCACGTGATCATCTCACTGTCCCGATTGCTGCAGGCGCAGGTGGAGAGTGCCGGCGGCTTTATCGGCCATATCGGCGGCGACGATTTCATGATGTTACTGCCGCTGGAACACTGGGAAAGCGTCTGCCAGCAGATTCTCCACTCTTTCGAAGTGATGGCGCCTGGCTTTTACGAGGAGAGTGACCGTCTTCAGGGGGGGATCTCCATCGAAAGCCGCCAGGGCGGCGTGACATTCTTCCCCTTCGTCAGTGTCTCGATTGCCGTCAAGCCGATTACCGACCCCGCTCCCTGCAAGGCGCTGGATATCGCTGCGCAGCTCTCGGAGCTGAAGCATCAGGCCAAGAAAATCGCCGGCAACAGCCTGTTCGTGGAGCGGCGCGGCTGCTGCGTGGGCGGCGACTGTTAGTCGTCACGGATTCGTCACCTAGGCGTCATGAGAGTGTCCCGAGGCTGTCACATCGGATCGCCACTATGGCGTTAACACTTCTTAACTCGCTTAGGTGATGCATGCATACTCTCTCTATCTCTCGTACGCTGTTGAGCGCCGCCGTTGCGGGCGCGTTTGCACTGGCAGCGGTCACTGCCTCTGCTGATCTCTCTTCGCGCTACATGGACAACGACGGCGACATGATCGCCGACGTGCCCAGCGATGAGTCGCAGTGGGTCAATCCGGATACGCTGGTATTTGCTTACACGCCGGTTGAAGATCCGGCCGTGTATGCCGACGTTTGGGCCGATTTTCTGGATCACCTGAGCGACGCTACCGGTAAAAACGTCCAGTTCTTCCCGGTGCAGTCCAACGCTGCCCAGCAGGAAGCGCTGCGAGCCGGTCGCCTCCACGTGGCGGGCTTCAACACGGGCGGTGTGCCGGTGGCAGTCAACTGCGGTGGCTTCCGCCCCTTCGCCATGATGGCGGCGGAAGACGGCAGTTTCGGCTACGAGATGGAAATCATCACCTACCCCGATAGCGGTATCGAGTCGGTGGAAGACTTAGCCGGTCGTCAGCTGGCGTTTACCTCCGAAACGTCCAACTCCGGTTTCCGCGCGCCTTCCGCGCTGCTGCGCTCCGAGTACGGCCTGGAAGCGGGTGAAGATTTCGAGACAGCTTTCTCTGGCTCTCACGACAACTCCATCCTGGGCGTAGTGAACAAAGATTACGACGCCGCCGCCATTGCCAACTCCGTGGCCAAGCGCATGCTGTCACGCGATGTGGTGAGCGAAGGCGATTACAACGTCATCTACACCTCGGAAACCTTCCCCACCACGGCCTATGGTCTGGCGCACAACCTGAGCCCGGAGCTTGCCGAGCAGATTCAGGATGCGTTCTTCAGCTACGACTGGGAAGGCACACCGCTGGAAGCCGAGTTTGCCAACTCCGGTGAAGCTCAGTTCATTCCGATCACCTATCAAGAGAACTGGTCAGTGATCCGTACCATCGCCGATGCTAACGGTGTGACGTACGACTGCGACTAATCCATCGGTCGTTCCATGATTTTCTCGGCCAGGAGGGCGACCTCCTGGCCGAGCCGCTATGTAGCCATTAGAGACGTGCTTGTGAACGCAAGCACGGACGCATAAGAGATTGAGGCATCCTCCATGTTGACACTCACCGGCGTTGGCAAGCGTTACCCGACCGGCGACCGCGCGCTGACCGATATCCAGCTCTCGCTGCCGAAAGGGCAGGTTATGGCACTTATTGGCCCGTCTGGCGCGGGAAAGAGCACGTTGATCCGCTGCGTGAATCGTCTGGTAGAGCCCACCCAAGGCAGCATTCGATTGGAAGACGTGGAGCTGACGAAACTCTCAGGCAGCCGCCTGCGTCATGCTCGCCGCTCCATGGGGATGATTTTCCAAGAGTACGCCCTGGTGGACCGCCTGAGCGTGATGGAGAACGTGCTCTCTGGCCAGCTGGGCTATGTTGGTTTCTGGCGCAGTTTTTTACGCCGCTACCCGCAGGAAGCCGTGGCAGAAGCGTTTCGCTTGCTTGAGCGTGTAGGCCTGCCCCACGCGATCGATAAGCGCGCCGATGCGCTCTCCGGTGGCCAGCGTCAGCGGGTGGGCATTGCCCGGGCGCTGCTACAAAGCCCCAAACTGCTGCTGGTGGATGAACCCACCGCGAGCCTGGACCCTAAAACCTCTCGCCAAATCATGCGCTTGATTCGCGAGCTGTGCGCCGAGCGCGAGCTGGCCGCCATCATTAACATTCACGATGTGGCGTTGGCCCAGCAGTTTGCCGATCGCATCGTCGGGCTGCGCGCCGGGGAGATCGTTTTCGACGGTAAGCCCAGCGATCTGACCAGCGAGATGCTGACCACCATTTACGGCGAAGAGGATTGGGACACCACCCCTGAGCCTGCCGATGATGACGAGGAGGAGAGCAGCGGCGCTACGTCTAACGCCACGCCGCCCCAGGCAGCCACGGCACCACACACGCCGCGCCAGAACCGCTTAGCGAGTGGAGGCGCGCAATGAGCACGACGGACGCTCAAGCCCGCCAGCAGGCCGCCCGCCAAGGCCAGTGGCGTCGGCTGCCGCTGATAGAGAGCCGCCGCCTGCGTTGGGCGCTGGCGCTGGGTGGCGTGGTGTACCTGATGCTGGCGCTGGCATCGGTGGAAGTGAACTGGGCGCGGGTGGCGGAAGGTGCCGGGCGTGCGCTGAACTTTCTCGGCGCGTTTTTGCAGCCGGATTTTGTCAGCCGCCAAAGCGATATTCTGGCGGGCTTGATGGAAAGCCTGACCATGACGTTGACCTCGACGGTGATCGGCGTTCTGCTGGCCATCCCGGTGGGGCTAGGGGCTGCGCGCAATATCGCCCCTTTACCGATCTACGCGGTGTGCCGGGCCATCATCGCCGTCTCGCGCACTTTCCAAGAGGTGATCATTGCCATTCTGTTTGTGGTGATGTTCGGCTTTGGCCCCTTTGCGGGCATGCTCACGCTGGCCTTTGCCACCATCGGCTTTATGGCCAAGCTGCTGGCAGAAGATATCGAAGACCTCGACTGGAAACAGGTAGAAGCCGTGCGCGCCACCGGGGCGAGCTGGTGGCAAACCATGAATCATGCCGTGCAGCCTCAGGTGATGCCGCGGTTGATCGGGCTTTCTATGTACCGGCTGGATATCAATTTCCGCGAGTCGTCGGTGATCGGCATTGTCGGGGCGGGGGGGATTGGCGCGACGCTCAACACCTCGCTCAGCCGCTACGAGTACGGCACCTCGGCCGCCATTTTGCTGATCATCATCGCCATTGTGCTGATGAGTGAGTACGCCTCCAGCCATGTGCGTCGCTGGACGCAGTAGCGCGCCGTCAAACGCTTGTTGCCAACCCTTTACGTAAAGTCTGAAGGTAAAAGGAATTCTCCATGCCGGTGTCAACTTCCTCAAACGGTGTGCCACAGTGGCAGCGGCGCACCACCCGCGCCCAGTGGTTGCAGTACCTCGCTTGGCTGGCGGGCGTTAGCCTGTTCTTACTCTGCTGGAAAGTGATCTCTGACAACACCATGTGGGTGTTCGTGGAAGACGCTGGCCGCCAGGGTAGCGACCTGATTAGCCGTATGATGCCGCCCCGCTGGGAGTACGCCAGCGAGCTTTGGAAACCCATGTGGGACACGCTCAATATCGCCACCTTGGGCACCGCACTAGGCATTATGATGGCGTTTCCGGTGGCGTTTTTAGCCGCGCGTAACACCACGCCGCATCCGCTCGTGCGCAGCTTGGCGCTGACCATCATCGTCTCGTCGCGTTCGATCAACTCGCTGATTTGGGCGATGCTGCTGGTGACCATTCTTGGCCCTGGCGTGCTGGCGGGCATCATCGCCATCGCGCTGCGCTCGATTGGCTTTGTGGGCAAGCTGCTCTATGAAGCCATTGAGGAGATCCATCCCACACCGGTGGAAGCCATCAGCGCCACGGGCGCCAGCCGCCTGCAGGTGATGAACTACGGCGTGCTGCCGCAAATCATGCCTGCCTTTGCGGGGATCAGCGTGTACCGCTGGGATATCAACATTCGCGAATCGACGGTGCTGGGGCTGGTGGGCGCAGGTGGCATAGGCCTGCAGCTGAACGCCTCCATCAACAGCCTAGCGTGGAATCAGGTCAGCGTGATTTTCGTGCTCATCTTTGCCACGGTGCTGGTGTCGGAGTGGGTCTCGGCTCGCGTGCGTCACGCTATCATTTAATCCGTTCACGTTAGGAGCATCGCCATGCGCTTTCCTCATGCCGAGATCACCACCATCGATTTGATGCGTCACGGCGAACCGCAGGGTGGACGGATGCTGCGGGGCAGTACCGACCACCCGCTCAGCGACACCGGCTGGCAGCAGGTGACCGACGCAGTGATGCGCCATACGGTGGATGGACGCCCACCCTATGATGCCATCGTCAGCTCGCCGCTGGCCCGCTGCCGGGAGTTCGCGCTTTGGCTGGGGGAGGAGTTCGACCTGCCGGTGCAGGTGGACGACGATCTAGCCGAGCTGCACCTGGGCGAGTGGGAGGGGAAAACCTATGCGCAGGTGTATGAGCAGGAAGGCACCGAGCAAATGAGCGCCTTCTGGTACGACCCCGCCCGCGCCGCGCCGCCCCGTGGTGAAACCCTTGCCGAGCTGGATGCCCGCGTCAGCGAAGCGTGGCGTCGGCTGTTGCTCCATCCCCCCGGCCGCCATGTGCTGGTGGTGGCACATCTGTTCGTGTGCAACGCCCTGCTGCGCCAGGTGCTGGAACAGCCGCTGAGCAATGGCTTGGTCATGGATTTGCCCTACGCGGCGATGAGCCGCCTGCGTCACGAGCGCCATGCGCTGGGTGATAGCACGTTTATCGAGTGGATAGGCCGTTAACGGCGAGTGGTGGAGTAGCGGGTGAACGGCGCTTAAGCCATGATAAGAGGCACTGTGACTAGGCCACCTTGGAGCTTGTTCATGCCGTTAACCCGCTTCTCTTCGCTGTTGACGCTCGTCGCTCTACTGCTATTGGCAGGCTGTGCCAGTAAAGAGGTCGCCATGACGCCCGCGCCCAGCTCGCCATCGGGCATCTCGATGGAGCGCGCGTTGATTCTCTCCCATGCTCAGCAGGCTATTGGTACTCCTTACCGCTTTGGCGGTAACTCGCCGGATGGCCTGGACTGCTCAGGTTTGGTCGAAATGACCTACCGGGCAGCGGGCATTCGCGTCCCCCGCACCGCCGATGCTCAGTTTCGCACCCTTCCCCACGTCGAGACGCCCCGCCCCGGCGATTTGCTCTTTTTCGGCGATGGTAACAAAGCCACCCATGTGGGCATCTACGGCGGCAACCGACAGATGATTCACGCCCCCGGCAGCGGGCGTGCGGTGGTCAGCGTGCCGCTGGATATCGACTATTGGCAGCAGCGTTTTTTAGGGGCAGCGTCGGTCGCGCCTTGAGAGTCACCGATGCTGACCTGCGTCAATGCGCACGCTTGTCATCGCGTTACACTGATGCCGTTTTGCTGGCTAAGCATATTTAACTTGGCCGCAAAATGCGGCAAACTTAGCGAACAATGCGCTCTCAAGCGTGAACAATAAACGAGTACGCCGCTTACCTCCCCGAAAGACATGACATGAGGTTAAGCAACGCGATGAAAGAGCTGCTCCACCGCTTATCCATGCGGTATAAATTTGCCTTGGTACTGGTGTTTCCGTTGATGGCACTGGGCTGGTTCGCCACCAGCGGTGTGATAGAGCGACAAGCCGCTGTGACGGAGCTGTCTCGTATGCAGGCGCTGACGGCGCTGGCGCAACAGGCAGGCCACTGGGTGCATCAAGTACAGCTAGAGCGAGGTATGACGGCTGGCTTTCTGGGCAGCCAGGGTAACGCCTTCGGTAACCGCTTGAGTCAGCAACGCCCCGCGACGGAGGCGGCTGCCGAGGCGTTCTTCCAGCAGCGCCAAGCGTTGGACGCAGGGCAACTCAGTACAGGGTTGAGCGCGCTGCTGACGAAGATCGACCAGCACTGGCAAGGCGTTCCACCCCTGCGCCGCCAAGTTGACCAGCTCGGCGTGCCAGCCCCGGAGGCATTGGCCCACTATACGGGGCTGAACAGTGCGCTCATGACGCTGGTGGGCGAGCTGGCGCACTTAACGGGGCAGGGCACCATCACGCGTCAGCTGGCTGCGTACTATAACCTCCTCGAAGCGAAAGATCTGGCAGGTATCGAGCGAGCGCTACTCTCGAACGTGTTTGCGGCAGACGTGATGCCCGACAGCACGCTTCAGCGGTTGCTCTCGCTGGTGGGGGCCGAGCAAAGCTTCCTAGAATCGTACCGTGTACTGTCTGACGACACCCAGCGCGAAGCGCTCAGTCGTGCGCTGAGTGGCCCTGAGATCGAGCGGGTGTTAGAGCGCCGAGCGCTGGCGATTCAGCAAAGCAGCGATTACGGCGTGAACCCCGAAGAGTGGTTCGATTGGCAAACCGTCAAGATTGGCCGTTTGAAAGCCCTGGAAGACAGCGCCGCAGCGGCCATCATCACGACCACCGAGGCACTGAAACAGCAGGCTCAGCAGGCGCTATGGGGGTACTTGAGCATCGCTGTCATGGCCACGATGGTGGCGATTGGGATCGCCATATTGATTGTGCGCACCATCACTCGACCGCTGCGGCAGGCCCTGGTGAGCATTGCCTCCCGGGGGGATGACCTGACCCAGCGTCTGCCCGTTATCGGCAGTGACGAACTCTCCAAGCTTTACCAAGCCGTCAACGATGCCTCTGCGCAAACGGAGCAGCTGGTGGCAGACATGAAGCGCAATGCGCATGCTGTTGCACTCGCCAGTAATGAGATCGCCCAGGGTAATCAGGACTTGGCGCAGCGCACCGAAGAGCAGTCCGCCTCGCTGGTGCAAACCGCGTCGAGCATGGAGCAGATGACCGCCACCGTGCGTCAAAATGCGGAAAATGCGCATCAAGCCCAGCAGATGACGGGCGATGTCGCCGCCCAAGCGCAAGAGGCCACGGACGTGGCGAGGCAGGCGCGCCAAGCCATGCAGCACATTCTTCAGGCAAACGAGCAGGTCACCTCGATCGTGGCCGCCATCGATAACATCGCCTTTCAAACCAACTTGTTGGCGCTAAATGCCTCTGTGGAAGCCGCGCGAGCCGGAGAGCATGGGCGAGGCTTTGCCGTCGTGGCCGACGAGGTGCGCAAACTGGCCAGCCGTAGCGCGGAAGAGGCCGATCAGATTCGTCGGTTGATCGACAACAACGTAGCGCGTATTAGCGAAGGGGAGTCGCTGGTCTCCACCACGAGCACCACGCTTGCGCACATTGCTGAGCGAGTGCAGCACGTGGCGGCGCTGGTCGATGAGATCGCCACGGCGAGCCATGAGCAGTCGGCAGGCGTCGAGCAAATCAGCCATGCGATGGCCCAGCTCGAAGACGTTACCCAGCAGAACGCGTCCCTGGTAGAGCACGTCGCCACGGCGAGTCGTTCGCTGGATGAGCAGGCGGACGAAATGTCGACGCTGGTGAGCCGATTCCAGGTGGGAGAGCCATCCACCCGCGAGCATCGCCAGCTCGCTTACGCTGAATGATATAGCGTCGATCACGCCCAGGGAGCCTTGCGCTCCCTGCGGTATGCTGTGCGGGTGACGGCGTGCCATACAGGAAAAAAGCGCGTTGATTCAGCGCTGTTGAATCTAAAACACGGGGAAGGAGACGGTGTTAATATGACCAAAAGACATTAAATCACCAACACTTATAAGAGGAGAGCAGAGACGCATGTGCCCGCCCTTGAATGACACACAAGAGCAGTCTTTGCCTCAGCCAGCCGCACGTTCAGCCTCCCTACCCGTTGACGCTGTGGCGATGTCGGTCCTAGATGCCGGTACGCCGTTGGCACCCGCCGAGTCGGCGTTTCGCTACGCCAACGAAGCCATCATCATTACCAACGCCGATAACGCCGTCGTGGATGTGAATCCTGCGTTCAGCGAGCTGACGGGCTTGGCGCTGAGCGAGGTGCAGGGAAAAACCCCCGAGGCGTTCAGCATTCTCCCCTTGGACGATAGCCGCACCACGCGCTTGATGCGTGAAGAGCTGCAGCTTCGCGACCGTAGCAAAGGGCAGATCAGCTACCGTAGCCACGACGGTCAGTTCTATCCGGGCATGATGTCGATCAATCGGGTGCGCGATGAGCAGGGGCAGGTGGATCATCATGTGATCGTGCTGGCGGACCTGTCGGCCATTCCATCCCACGCACGCCATTTGAACCGTGAAGTCTATTTTGACGCATTGACCGGTCTGCCCAACTTACAGCTATTGACGCAACTGATTCAGGAGTCGATTCAGCACGCCGAAAACCGCCAGCTACCGCTGGCCGTCTGCGCCCTCGATATCGACCATTTTCAGCGCATCAATGACCGACTGGGCCCGCAGATTGGCGATGCGCTGCTGACCGCCTTTGCGCAGCGGATCAGTCACCTGCTGTTTGGTGATGACGTGCTCGCGCGCATCGGCGGCGATGAGTTCGTATTGCTGCTGCATCACGGTGTCGAGGAAGCCTTTTTCGAGAAGTTGCTTGCGTCGATTCGCCAGCCGCTGCTGATCGAAGGGCAAACGATTTACCTCACCGCCAGTCTTGGTATTACCTGCTATCCCGACGACCACGCTCAGGGTGACGTGCTGCTGCGCCACGCCAATCAGGCGATGTACCGAGCCAAGCAGCGTGGACGCGACACCTATCACTTTTTCGACTCCCATCAGGATCGCAGGCTTCAAGTGCGTCATGAGCAGCGACAGCGCTTCATGGATGCGATTCACCACGACGAGCTGCGCCTGTTCTATCAGCCACAGGTCGATATGCGCAGTGGCTGCGTCGTGGGCGTCGAGGCGCTGATCCGCTGGCAGCATCCTGAACTTGGGCTGCTGTCGCCGGGCGATTTCTTGCCGATCATCGATGGCACGCCGTTAGAGGTGGATCTGGGAGAGTGGGTATTGGAGCACGCGCTGCGTCAGCTCGCCCTGTGGCAAAGCGAAGGGATGGCGCTGCCCGTGAACGTCAATATCAGCCCGTCACACCTGTTGGTGAATACGTTCAGCCAGCGTCTGGCGGAGCTATTGGCGCGCTATCCCACCGTGTCGCCCTCGCTGTTAAAACTCGAAGTGCTCGAAAGTGCCGCCATGCACGATGTGAAAGCCGCGCTGAAGAACATGGCCCGCTGCCAAGCGTTAGGCGTGGGGTTTGCCATCGATGATTTCGGTACGGGATTCTCATCGCTGACCCACTTACGTCAGCTGCCCGTCAACCTGATCAAGATCGACCAGAGTTTCGTACGCGATATGCTGAGCGATCAAAATGACATGGCGATCGTGGAGAGCGTGATTTACATGGCCAACCGGTTCCAGCGACCCATGCTCGCGGAGGGCGTGGAAACGCTGGACCATGCGAAAGCGCTCATGGCGTTGGGCTGCGAGCTGGCTCAGGGCTACGGAATTGCGCGCCCGATGCCCGCGGAATCGGTGCCCGAGTGGATGGCTCACTGGCCCGAACGGCAAGATTGGAAAGGGTTGACGATGCTACAGTAGTGCAGAGAACAGGCCGTTAGGCGGCCTGCTCGGGAGGCTGCGGCTCATCATTGGCGGGCACGTCTCCCGGCTGCTCGGTGGCGCGGGCCTGGTTCATTTCGCTCTGTTCACGAGCCGCTTCCAGCTTGGCTTCTAGCAGGTACTGGCGCGCTTGAGCGGCCACCTGCAGATCTTTCGGTGACGGGTCCGCGGGAGCCAGGGCCGCTGCAATGACGGTCTGCATTTTCTCCACCGTGGCCTGCGGGTCGCCGGGAACGGGGCCGTAATCGATCGACACCTCTCCAGCCACCGCATAACGTTTACCGTCCGGGCCGACTTCGTACTCATAGGTAGCGCCTCCCGTATAGGGGGCACCAACGGTTTGGTGGGCCATTTCGTGCTGGCGCACTTCGCGATCGGTTTGTTTGAGCTGTTCGAGCTGCTGAATCTCTTCCGGTGCCAGCGGCGTGCCGTCGGGCCGAGTAGGGCCGGTGGGCGTTTCGCTGGCACGGCTTTCGTCGCTTTCGCTGACGTCGTCGGAGGCTGGAGCGCTCAGCCCACGGTCGACACCGGCTTCCCGGCTCTCCACCTCATGACGCGATACCCGTGCAGTAGGCACATTCGGTGAGGTCCAGCCAGCTGACGTGGCGGAAAACGGGGTGATAGAGGAAAGATCCATAAGCGGTTACCGATATTGGCGGCCATTTCAGTTAGCATAGAGTATCTGTGAGCCAGCCGAATTGCGCAACGTTATGCACTCCATCGACGTCATTCTTCATCTAAGTGTCACCGAATGTCTGGCCTACTACGAAGGCCGGTACGATAACGTGCGGGCGCGCAGTGTGGATGGCCGTTGGGTCGTGTTCCCCGCCCACGCCGTGCAGCGGGTGGTGGGCCATGAGGGAGTGCATGGTGTCTTTCGGATTACGTTTACCGATCAAGGCCGCTTTCACCATATTGTTCCATTAAACCGCTATTGAGTCTGTTTATGCACCCGCACGATGCCACGATGACGCTTTACGAACTGATCTATTCCGTGATTCCCAATTTAAATACCGCCGAGCGTTTAGTGTGCAATACCTTAGATAGCCTAATCGAGTCTGCCGAAAACCCTCTCGATATTTTTAAACGCACCGAACAGCGTCAGGCTTTTAATTTAGAGATTCACCGCGTTCGTATGAATATCGAACATCTTCTGTCGCGTTATCGCGCCGATGTGGATGAAATATTGCGCACGGAAGGGGGCGTTAAAGGGCCGGTGATTCAGCCTGAAGCGTTAGAAGCCGATGCCATTCAAAGCGCGATCGATATCTATCAACACGTGCGTGCTTTTCAACGCGGCGAGCGCAGCCATCCTTTACCGCGACGATAGATCTACATGGCATTAATATTGCCTGTATAATGTGGCTCATGCATCAGGATTACCCGCCTGATTGCCTGCAGCTGGCCTACCCGGCCGCCGCTGCTTACACATTAGGAGATCACCATGTCTGCCTTACCCGTCACACTGATGGTGGCCCGTCGCGTTGCGAATGGCCGTTACCAAGATTTTCATCGCTGGCTCAATGAAGGGCGCGAGCTGGCCGCTGACTTTCCCGGCTACCTAGGGTCCGGTGTGTTAGCCCCCCCTCAAGACGACGATGAGTTTCAGATTATCTTCCGTTTCGAGAACCAAGCGTCGCTGGCCACCTGGGAGCACTCGGCGTCTCGTCATGCGTGGTTGGAGCGCGGCAAAGGACTCTACGATGCGCCACACGAGCACCGAGCGACCGGGCTGGATGCATGGTTCAACGTGAGCCCCGGTGTGACGCCGCCGCGCTGGAAGCAAGCGGTGGCCGTTTGGCTGGCCTTTTTCCCGATTTCGCTGCTGTTTCAGTGGCTTTTCGGCGGCGTATTGGCCGACTGGGCGCTCGTGCCCCGTGTGCTCGTGAGCACATTAATGCTGACCCCGGTCATGGTGTTTGTATTCATACCGCTATCGACACGTTTATTGGCGCCCTGGTTACAAGGCAAGTGGTCGCCGATGGATCTTTTAGCCCGTTTAAAGACGCAGCATAGAGCGTGATACATCGCTCAGGAGTGGCCTTTTAACTCTTAAACATATAGTAAAACAACGGCTTAAACGTTTGAAAAAGCAAGGGGCGAACATCGGTGTTCGCCCCTTGTTGCATTTGCACACTCGCCATCGCTTTCTCCATGGGGTTCAACGCTGTAATAGTGCTAAGCTGAGAAAGCTTGCAGTCAATGGATAACTGACATCTGCGTGAAGCAGATGTATCAAGTCGCCTCATGGAGTAGTTATGATCCGCGTTCACCATCTTGAAAAGTCCCGCTCTCACCGTGTTTTATGGCTTTTAGAGTCTTTGAATCTCGATTATGAGATAGAAGTTTACCAGCGTGACAGCAAGACTCAGCAGGCGCCGGACGCGTTGAAAAAAGTGCACCCGCTGGGCAAATCGCCGGTCATCACCGATGGCGACTTAACGATTGCGGAGTCAGGGGCCATCATCGATTACCTGGTGAACCGTTACGGTAACGGGCGGCTTCAACCCGCCGCTGATGCCGGTGAGGAGTGGGTCAATTATCGCTATTGGCTGCACTATGCGGAAGGCTCGTTAATGCCGCTATTGGTCATGGGGCTCGTGTTTAACCAAGTGCCCAAACAGTCGCCCTGGTTCATCAAGCCGCTGGCCAAGGGCATTAGCGATACCGTACGTAAACGCTTCATTCAGCCTCAGTTAACGCAGCATATGGATATGATGGAGTCCCACTTGGCGACGCGCGGCCATTTTGCCGGCGAGTGGCCCAGCGGCGCCGACATTCAAATGAGTTTTCCGCTTCAGGCGTTAAAAGCGACCCAGTCACTGTCCGAATATCCGGCCATTGCGGCATTCGTGGAGCGGGTCGAGAACGACTCTGCTTGGCAGCGCGTGGTGGAGCGCGCAGGGCCGTTAACCATGCCGGGTGAGTAACGCCTACCATGCGGCGCAAGGGAGTGTTCGCGTTGAACCGGATGCCAAGCAACCGTTCTGCCAAGCGCTTGACGTGTTCTGCCATGGGGGCGGTGGCGCTCTGTTACGTGCTTGGGTGGAGCGCCCTGGCACAGGGCGACACCTCGCTTAGGGTCGGGGTCTATCATAATCCGCCGAAACTGTTTGCGGGCGAGCAGGGCCAACTGCGCGGCGTACTGGGCGAATTACTGGAAGCCATGGCACAGAAGGAGCAGTGGCAGTTAGAGAGCCGCCTGTGTGATTTCCAGCAGTGTCTCACGCTGCTGGAGCAGGGGGAGATCGACCTGCTGCCGGATGTCGCCTGGAGCGAAGAGCGTGCCGGGCGTTTTGCGTTTCATCGTGAGCCGGTGATGCATAGCTGGTCCCAGCTCTACCAAGCCAACGACAACCGCGTTGAAGCCATCTTGGATTTAGAGCAGCAGCGAGTCGCCGTGGTGGATGGTTCGATCCAGCAGAGCTATCTTGCCGCCGTGACCGAGCGCTTCGATATCCGCGTCATCTGGATGCCGGTGGACAGCTTCGCCGCAGGTTTTCAAGCCGTGGCACGCGGTGACGCTGATCTCGTAGCCTCCAACCATCTGTTTGGTGACTGGCGAGCCCGGGATTACGGCCTGCGTGAAACGCCGATCATATTTCAGCCCTCGCGCCTCTTTTATGCCGCCTCGCCCTCCCTATCTGCCGATGTGCTAGAGCGCATCGACACCACGCTGCTAACGTGGAAGGACGATGTGGATTCGGTGTACTACCAAACGCTCAGCGCATGGCGCTCGGGCGGCGCGACCGAGACGCTGGTTCCCCGCTGGCTGTGGTGGGCCTTAGGGCTGTTGATCGTCGTGTTGGCGCTGGCCGTGGGTGCCTCACTGCTGCTCCGGCGGCGGGTCAGTATCAACCGCGCCAAGCTCTCCACCAATGAACACCTGCTGACCACGATCCTCGACAGTGTCGATGCGTATATCTACATCAAAACGCCGTCGCTGGAGTACCGTTACGTCAATCGACAAATCAGCGAGTTGTTCAAGCGGACGCCAAAAGAGATTCTCGGCAAGCGCGATGAGGCCTTTTTCGACCCCGCCAGCGCGGCCGAAATGGCCGAAATCGACCAGCAAGTGCTCTCTTCGGGCAAAAAAGTCACGGTAGAAGAGCACAACGTGCTAAAGGGCGAGGAACGGGTACGCACTTTCCTGTCGATCAAAATGCCGCTGGAGATGTCCCCCGGGGAAGCGCCGTGCCTGTGCGGTATTTCCACCGAGCTGACTGAATATTTAGAAATGCAGTCCCGCACCCACCACCTGGCGTTCTACGATGCGCTAACGGGGCTGCCCAACCGACGCCTGCTGCTGGAGTCGCTGGCAGAGGCCACCGACCCCGATAGAGGGCCTAGTGGTTACAGCGCCGTACTGATCGTGGATTTAGACAACTTCCGGCTGGTCAACGACATTCAGGGGCACGAGAGCGGTGATCAACTGCTGATCAACGTCGCGCAGCATCTCAAGCAGCGCCTGAGCGACGATGCCACGCTGGCACGTTTTAGTAGCGATGAGTTCGTCGTGCAGGTCAATGGCTTGGGCGAGCGGCAAAGCGATGCGGCTGCCAACGCCGAACGGCTGGGGCGCCAGCTTTTGGACACGGTATCGCAACTGCGCAACGACCGCGCTCTACCGATCAGCGCCAGTATCGGCATCACGCTGTTTGACGGTGAAGGCCTAGGCGTCAACAGCGTGCTGCAGCAGGCCGATATGGCCCTACAGCAGGCCAAGGCGGCTGGCGGCAACACCCTGCGCTTCTTCAATGTCGATATGCAAACCAGCGTGCTGGAGCGGGCCAGTCTCGAAGGGGATTTGCACCAAGCGCTAGAGCGTAACGAGCTGGCTCTACACTATCAGGTGCAGGTCGACCACCAGGGGGCCACCACCGGCGTAGAGGCGCTACTACGCTGGTACCATCCCCAGCGCGGCTGGGTATCGCCCGGTACCTTCATCCCGCTGGCCGAAGAGAACGGACTGATCGTGCCCATCGGCTACTGGGTGCTGCAGTGTGCCTGCGAGCAGCTGGCCAAGTGGTCGCATCAGCCGGCCTACGCGGGGCTGACCATTTCGGTGAACGTCAGCTCGGTGCAGTTCCAGCAGCCCGAATTCGTGCGTAACCTCGAAGGGTTGCTGGCGCAAACCCAGGCCCCGCCGGGTCGACTGGTGCTGGAAGTGACCGAAAGCCTGCTGATGCGCGAACCCACCCGCGTGCGTAATACCATGCTCAAACTTCGCACCCAGGGCATTCGTTTTGCGCTGGACGACTTTGGCACTGGCTACTCATCGCTGAGTTACCTAAAGCGCTTGCCGCTGGACGAGCTGAAGATCGATCAATCCTTCATCCGTGAGCTGCTCACCGACAAGACCGACGCTGCCATCGTGGATACCACCATCTTGCTGGCGGTGAGCTTGGGGCTGACGGTGGTGGCCGAAGGGGTCGAGAAGAAAGAGCAGTTGGATTGGCTGAAGGGGCACGGCTGCTATCGTTATCAGGGGTACCTGTTTGGGCGGCCTACGCCCATCGAGTACCTGTTCGAGAGCTACTGAACCACTGGCCGCATACCACCATAATACGCCCGAAAACAGAACACCCGCCCAGGTTGCCTGGGCGGGTGTTGTGCATAGCGACTCAGCAGAGCGCTAGCCAAAGACGCTGAAGCTGCCGGCGTTGAGCCACATGTGTACCGCAATGCTTGCGATGTAGCCGAGCAAGATCACCGGTGACCAGCGTAAATGGCCCAAGAAGGTATACGAGCCGCGCGCCTGACCCATGACCGCTACCCCGGCAGCAGAGCCAATCGACAGTAGGCTACCGCCCACTCCCGCCGTGAGTGTGATCAGCAGCCAGTGGCCATGGGACATGTCGGGCTCCATGGTGAGGACCGCGAACATGACCGGAATGTTATCGATCACGGCCGATACGATACCCAAGGCAATGTTGGCCCAGGTGGCGTTCCAACCGGTGTAGAGCGCCTCAGAAAGCAGTCCCAGATAGCCCATGAAGCCCAAGCCACCAACGCACATCACCACCCCGTAGAAGAACAGCAGGGTATCCCACTCGGCGCGGGCCACACGGCTGAAGACATCGAAGGGCACCACGCCGCCGAGCTGTTCCAGCTTTTTATTATCGCCCAAGCGGCTATAGCGTTCGCGCTTGCGCTCCAGCGAGCGGGGAAGGCTTTGGCGTAGGTAGTAGCCAAAGAACTGTAGATAGCCAAGCCCTGTCATCATGCCCAAGACCGGCGGCAGATGGAGCAGCGTATGGCAAAGCACCGCCGTGACGATCGTCAGCAAGAACAGGGCAATGATGCGCCGTGCGCCGCGTTTGAGCTGAACGTCTTCATACACGCTGCTGGGTTTTTGATCCTTGATGAACAGGCTCATCACGATCGCAGGAATCAAGAAGTTCACGAGCGAGGGAATGAACAGGATAAAGAACTCTTGGAACTCGATGAGACCTGCCTGCCAAACCATCAAGGTGGTGATATCACCAAAGGGGCTAAAGGCACCGCCTGCGTTGGCCGCGACCACGATGTTAATACACGCCAAGTTGATAAAGCGCTTGTCGCCTTCGGCCACTTTGGTGATGACTGCGCACATCAAGAGGGCGGTGGTTAAGTTATCGGCAATGGGCGACAGCATAAACGCCAAGCCGCCAGTCAACCAAAACAGCGTGCGGTAGTTAAACCCTTTGCGCAGCATCCAAGAGCGCAGCGCATCGAAGACGCGACGCTCTTCCATGGCGTTGATATACGTCATCGCCACCAGCAGGAACAGCATTAGCTCGGTAAACTCCAGAAGCGTCACGCGAAATGCGTACTCGGACGTATCCGACATGCCGTTCTGAACGTATACCCAGCCAATGAGTCCCCAGATGATGCCCGCCGCCACCAGCACGGGCTTGGATTTGCGCATGTGGATCTTCTCTTCGGCCATCACCAGCGCATAGGCCAGCACGAAGATCGCCACGGCCACATAGCCTACGGCAGAGGTGGTTAAATCTACCTCGCCGGTGGCGGCAAAGGCCGCCGGGCTGATGAAAAATAGTAAGGCCGCTAACAAAAAAGGCCAGCAACGAGTGTATCGAGGCTGGCCTGGGTCATGATGTAGCGTCAACATGGCGCGTTTATCCTTATAATGGTTAAAAGAAGGGGGAATAAGCGCCGCCAGTTTAACAAGCTATATTGCGTCGCAATACGGAATTAAACCGAATGAACAGGGCGTATCTTTTAGAGATACCGTCTTTTTTTTAGAAATTATCCGTTTCGCTAATAGTAAATAACGCACAATAGTGTAAGAAGTTTAGCCGGTTAAACGAAAGGTGAATGCCTTACATCCATAAAGGCAGCGATGGTGCCACTGCCCTTATTGGCACTTAGTTAATGGCCGTGAGTCGTCAGGGCCTCTTCGAGCCATCCTAGCTTCATTTGCGGCACCGACGCCAATAGCGTTTGCGTATACTCGTCGAAAGGCGGGCTCAACACGGTATCACGCTCGCCGTCACGCACCACACGCCCTTGGTGCATCACCGCAATGCTATCGGCAATCGCCTTGACGGTGGCCAAGTCGTGAGTGATGAACAGGTAGGCCACGTTCTCCTGCGCCTGTAGCCGCAACAGCAGCTTTAAAATACCATCGGCCACGAGCGGGTCGAGCGCGCTGGTGACCTCATCGCAGATGATGAGCTTCGGTTTGGCCGCCAGGGCACGCGCAATGCATACGCGCTGTTTTTGACCGCCCGATAGCTCGGCCGGATAGCGGTCGATAAACGCTTCCCCCAGCTCGATGGCGTCGAGCAGCTCGATCACCCGCTGACGGCGTGCTTGGCCTTTCAAGCCGAAGTAGAACGTGAGCGGTCGGCCGATGAGGGTGCCTACGGTGTGGCGCGGGTTCATGGCCACGTCCGCCATTTGATAAATCATCTGCAGTTCGCGCAGCGTCTCTTTATCACGTTTGGCGAGGGTGTTGGGCAGTGTGCTCCCGTCAAAGCGAAGCTGGCCCTGGTTGGGCGGCAGCAGCCCGGTGATGACCCGCGCCAGGGTGGATTTCCCCGACCCAGACTCCCCCACGATGGCCAGCGTTTGGCCTGCGCTCACCGAGAGATGAATGTCCTTCAACACGTTGCTTCCGCTTTGGTGGTACGCCGCACTGACGCCCTCGATGGCCAGCAGCGGCGTGGATGACGGCGTTTTCGGCGCATGCTCGATGGAACGCACCGACACCAGCGCTTGCGTATACGGCGCTTGAGGCGTCTCAATGATGTGCGCGGTGCTGCCCATTTCGACTTTTTCCCCCTGCCGCAGCACGAGGAGGTCATCTGCGACTTGAGCGACCACGGCAAGGTCGTGGGTGATATAGAGTGCACCGACCCCCGTGGTTTTGATGGCCCGCTTGATGGCGGCCAGCACGTCGATTTGCGTGGTGACATCAAGGGCCGTGGTGGGCTCGTCGAAAATGATCAGATCGGGCTTTGGACAGAGTGCCATCGCGGTCATGGCACGCTGTAGCTGCCCGCCCGATACCTGGTGCGGGTAGCGGTGGCCAAACTTTGCCGGGTCGGGTAGCCCAAGCTGCTCGAACAGTTCGATGGCTCGTGCCTCGGCCTCTTGGCGAGTGGCTAGGCGGTGGTACAGGGTGGTCTCGATGACCTGCTCCATCAGCGTGTGGGCGGGGTTGAACGCGGCTGCCGCTGACTGCGCCACGTAGCACACCGTTTTACCACGCAGCTGACGCAGTGCCTTTGGCGAGTCTTTCAAGATATCGCGGCCGTTCACCCACACTTCACCGCTCAAGCGAATATCGCCGCGTCCATAGCCCGCTGGCGACAAGCCAATGGTCGATTTGCCCGCGCCGGATTCACCAATCAGCCCCAGTACTTTGCCGCGCTCCAGGGGGAAGCTGACGTCGTTGACGATGCTGATCTCCCGGGGCGCTTCGCCGGGCGGGTAGGCCGTGGCTTCGATGGTCAAATGACGAATGTCTAACAGCGAATCAGCCACGGCGGCCTCCTTTTAGATCGGTGGTGTGTCGCAGCACCCAGTCGGCTACCAGGTTCACGGAAATGGCCAACAGCGCGATGGCCGCCGCAGGAATCAGCGCAGCGGGCACGCCAAAGACGATGCCTTGGCGGTTTTCACGCACCATGCTGCCCCAGTCGGCTTCCGGTGGTTGAACGCCGAGCCCCAAAAACGACAGCGAAGAGAGGAACAGGACGGCGAAAATGAACCGCAGGCCTAGCTCGGCCACCAGCGGGGTGAGTGCGTTGGGCAATATTTCTCGGAAGATGATCCAGACGTTGCCCTCGCCGCGCAGCCGAGCGGCTTCCACGAAGTCCATCACGTTGATGTTCACCGCGACCGCTCGTGAAATACGAAACACTCGGGTCGAATCGAGCACGCCCATGATCAAAATCAGCATGAGCAGCGTGCTGGGCATCACCGACAGAATGACCAGAGCAAAAATCAGCGTCGGGATCGACATGACGATATCGACACCGCGCGACATGAGTTGATCCACCCAGCCACCGTAGACCGCCGCCAGAATGCCCAGCACCGAGCCAATGGAGAACGCCAGCGCCGTGGCTAGCGCGGCAATGGTCATCGTGGTGCGGGCGCCGTAAATCAGCCGTGAGAGAAGGTCGCGGCCTAAATTGTCGGTGCCGAGCCAAAACTCTGCCGATGGCCCCATCCACATGTCGCCCACACTGTCGGCCATGGGGTAAGGGGCCAGCCAAGGGGCGAAAAGGGCCATTACTAAAAAACCGAACGTGAGCAGCAGGCCGATCAGCGCAGTCACCGGCATCCGTTTCAGCAGCGTTAAACATATCGACATGGTGGTGCGTTCCTATCTAAAGACGGTGATCAGCGAGTTATTTGGGGTGGCGCAAGCGCGGGTTGGTGACGATGGCGATGATGTCCGCCAGCATGTTGAGTCCGATGTACACCGCTGCAAACAGTAGTCCCACCGCCTGTACCACCGGCACATCGCGCTTGGCGACGTGGTCGATCAGGTACTGACCCATGCCGGGGTAGACGAAGATCACCTCGACGACGACCACGCCCACGATCAAGAAAGCGAGGTTCAACATGACCACGTTGACGACGGGGGCAATGGCGTTGGGAAAGGCGTGTCGCGCAATGATGCGAAATAGCCCCAGCCCCTTGAGTTCGGCGGTTTCGATATAGGGGGACTGCATCACGCTTAAAATGGCCGCCCGCGTCATGCGCATCATGTGAGCTAGAATCACCAGCGTTAAGGTGGCGGCAGGCAGGACAATGGCGTGTAGCCGCTCGCCCAGACTCATGCCGCTATAGACGGTGGACACGCTAGGGAACCAGTTGAATTTCACGGCAAAGAGATAGATCAGCAAATAGCCGATGAAAAACTCGGGTAGCGAGATGGCCGTTAGCGTGGTGCCGGAAATGATGCGATCTGGCCAGCGATTCTGATAACGCACCGCCACGAGCCCCAAGAGAATGGCGAATGGCACGGCCACCACGGCCGTCCAAAACGCCAAGAACAGCGTATTCCCCGCCCGGCCCCACAGCGACTCGCCAATATCCTGGCGATTGGACAGGGCCGTGCCTAGATCGCCCTGTAGGATGCCGCCCAACCAATCGATGTAGCGCGCCCAGGCGGGTTGGTCGAGCCCTAGTTCACGACGTAGGTTCTCGAGGGCGTCAGGGGTGGCGCTCTGCCCAAGGATGGATTGCGCCACGTCGCCAGGCAGTAGCTGGGTGCCCACGAAGATCAGTACCGAGACGGCGAGAAGGAGTAACAGGCCCAGCGCCAAGCGCTGAGCGATCAGCTTGATAACGAAGGTGTTCATCACGAAGGTCCAGATTAAGAAGCCAGCGAGCGCTTCGAAAGCGCAAAGCCCGCTATCATCTCGCCCATGGGAGGCGCTGACCAGCCCCTAATGCGGTTTAATATTGCCTCGCAGGCACTGCTGCCCCTCGGCAGGCGCGGGTCGAGCCGTTTAAACCGACCATTGGTGTCCGCCACGGCGGGTTGCTAACGTAAGAACGAATATGCCGCTATGCTATCGGTGTCGACCGGTAGGCGATGAGTAGCCAGCCAATAGACGGCGAAAGCTTCACGTGACGGCATTCAGAATCCGCTCAATCCATCAGGCCGAGAAGGCCTCAACTGCAAAGGACGTTGCATGCGTGCCCGTTTCTGCTCTCTTTTTCGTACCGGTGGTGTGTTGGCATTCACGCTGATGATGGTGGGTATGGGGCTGGATGCCCACGCGCAAACGCGCATTACTTATAAATCGGCACTTGCGGGCACGGCCTATCACCAAATGGGCAGCGAGCTTGCTAACGTCATTCGACAAGGCAGTGACGACGCTATCGTACTGACCAACGAAGAGAGCCAGGGGTCGGTGCAAAATGTTCAAGAAGTCATGACCCGGCAGGAGCGCTATGTATTCACGGCACCGCCTGCCCTCGTGGCTCAGGCCGTGGCGGGCGAAGGGGCGTTCGCTGGTCATGAGGATGAGCGGTTCGCGGCCATTCGTGGACTGTTTCCCATGCCGTCGCTGACCATGCACTTCGTCATGGCGGGGGACGATGGCACGGCATCGTTCGACGCGTTGCGCGGCCAGCATGTGCTGATTGGGCGTGGCACGTTTAGCGCCGGAGAGGCCGCTCGCTATTTTCAGCTCTTCGGTTTGGAAGGCAGGGTGCGCTTGGCCGATGCCTCGATCACCAACGGCCCAGAAGCGTTGAGAGAGGGCCTGATCGATGCGTTCGTCACAGCCAGCTCTTACCCCACACCCAACGTGATCGAGACGGCGTCGCTCGTGCCCATCACGCTCATTAGCTTGACCGCCGAGCAGATCGCTCAGACGGGGGCGGTACCCCAGGTCATTCCAGGAGGCACCTATCCCGGCATCGCCCAGCCCACCCACACGACGTCACGCCCCGTCATTGCGTACACCACCGAGCAGATGGATGCAGAGACCGCGTATCGCCTTACGAAGCTCTTCTGGGAGCAAAAAGCGCGTCTCGCGGAGCAGGCCGCCTGGTGGGCGGGCGTCACGCCGGACCTGCTCGCTCATATGACGACACCGCTGCACCCCGGCGCTCTGCGTTACTACGACGAAGTGGGCACTGACTTACCCGTGCATGTCCGTTAAAAGATAGTAAAGCTCAGTGCAATGTACGCTGCGTATCCACCCAGTAGCGCGGTGCCTTCCCAGCGGGATAGGCGCATGCCGGTATAAAGAAAGAGCAGCAGCAGGCCTGCCGAGCCCAGCATCACCCACTGGTCAAACTGGCTCACCCGTTCGGCAATGGGCAGCGGCTGGAGAACGGCCGAGATGCCGAGAATCCCAAGCACGTTGAAGATGTTGCTGCCTAGGATATTACCCACGGCGACATCGGCGTGACGGCGCAGCGCGGCAATTACTGACACGGCCATTTCTGGCAGTGATGTCCCGACCGCGACGATGGTCAAGCCGATGACGGCTTCTGAAATCCCCATCGCTTGGGCAAGGCCAATCGCGCCATAAAGCAAGAGCTGCGAGCCACCAATCAACATGCCCAGCCCCACGACGAGAGTAGCGACGATCATGGCGGTCGAGGTGGGAATGGCCGTGACTTCCTCCGCTTCGGCGGCGTGCATGTCGCCTTCCGGCATCGGCTGTTGGCGCTCGGTGCGGTAAGCCCACACCAGATAGGCAGTGAGGGCGGCTAGCAGTAGGGCCGCTTCCCAGCGACCCAGTGCACCGCTCCAGGCCAGTACGATAAACAGGACACTGGCGCCGACCACCACCACGCCGTCTCGCCGCAGCGCCAGGGGCTGAACGGTCATGGGGCAGATGGCGGCACACAGCCCTAAAATCAGTAACACGTTACCGATGTTACTACCGACGATATTGCCCACGGCGATGTCCGGCTGCTCGCGTATCGCGGCATCGATCGAGACCACTAGCTCAGGCGCCGAGGTGCCAAAGCCCACGACCACCAATCCCGTGAGTAGTGGTGAAACCCCCATTCGCTTGGCACCAGCGACCGCACCGCGTATTAACGCCTCCCCGCCGCCGAATAGCAGCACGATACCGGCCAGCAAGCTCAATCCATACAGCATGTGTCACTTCCTTCTCGATACGCTTGGACGTTTGCCAAGCTTAGGCCTCTAACAGTAGCTGGCTTCATGAGGCGTGCAAAGCCCTTTGCATCGGCCACATAAAAGAGACAAAGGGCGGGAAGAGGGCATGAGAAAAGCGGTCGCTTTCATACTGGAAATAACGCTAAAAAGAGGCGCTTGGACGTATAAGGGCAGTGAGCAGGCACAAAAAAAGCACCCGTGGGTGCTTGATTTGTAGGGGTGTCTGGTGGAGGCGGCGGGAATTGAACCCGCGTCCGCCAGCACGCGCCCATTGGCTCTACATGCTTAGATTCCGTCATTTGCTTTAGCGCGACTGACTCCGACGGTCAGGATTCAGCCACGCGAGCCTTCTAAAGTTTAACGGTTGACGAGAAGACACCGCCAACCGCGGTCCTATCAGCTTTAGCTCATATCCCCGCAGCGATGAATAGGCACATCACCTTGGGGCCAGACAAGAAGCTAGCAGGGTTTAAGCTGCCAGCGCGCCTTGAGCGTAGTTTTCGTCGTTTGCGACTATTTTTCGTGATGTGGTATTTACGAGATACATCACGCTCTCGGCATGCACCGCAGGGTTTGTCACCGGCGTCGAAACCATGTCGCCCCCTTATTCAAAGCCACATTCTAACGTGCTCACGGCAAATTGACCAGTTATGCCTTGTTATGTTCCCGCATAATTCGGCCTTTTTGGCGATTCCAGTCGCGATCTTTTTCGGTAGCCCGCTTGTCGTGAATTTTCTTACCGGTTACTAGCGCCAGTTCGCACTTTACCTTGTTACGCTTCCAGTAGAGCTTGAGCGGCACACAGGTGTGGCCCTTGTCCTGGGTGACCGAAAAGATTTTGGCGATCTCTTTACGATGCAGCAGCAGTTTACGAGTTCGCGTGGGGTCAGCAATTTCATGGGTGCTGGCCGTGTTCAGCGGCATGATATGACTGCCCAGCAGGAACGCTTCGCCGTTGCGAATCAAAATGTAGGTGTCGGTGAGCTGCGCTTTACCGGCGCGCAGGCTTTTTACTTCCCAGCCCGCCAGCGCCAAGCCCGCTTCGAAGGTTTCGTCGATATGGTACTCAAACCGTGCCTTCTTGTTCTGGGCAATGACACTGCTGCCGGGGCCCTTGCTGTTACCTTTCTTAGTGGCCATGGAACCTCATCGTTGATCTGTCAGTAGCACCCCCTTCGTTATGTGGGGAGGCGTGATACCATTCAAGGTCTGAAAAAATGTTTCCCATGATACGCTTTGGGCACTGTGAAGTCAGCGGAGAGGTCAATGCCAACCGTTAATCGTACCGCCTTGGTGCGGCACACCCCCCAACAAATGTTCGATTTGGTCAATGACTTCGAACGCTACCCCGAGTTCCTGCCGGGGTGCCGCCGGGCGCGTTTGCTCGAGCATGACGCTGATCATCTGATTGGTGAAATGACGCTTGGGCGCGCGGGCGTGGAGCAAACCATTACCACGCGCAACGACCTGTACGCGCCTGAGCGCATCGAGCTGTCGCTAGTGAAAGGGCCGTTCAAACAGCTCAAGGGTCGCTGGCTGTTTACGCCGATGGGCGAAGATGCCTGTAAGGTTAGTTTGGAAATGGAGTTCGTGTTCGCCAATCGGCTGCTGAGCATGGCGTTTGGCAAGCTGTTCCAGCAAATTGCCGGGCAACTGGTCGACGCGTTCACCAAGCGCGCCGATGAGATGTATGGCCGATAACCTGCTGAAGGTAGAGGTCGCCTTCGCATTACCCCACAAACAGCGCATCGTTGCGCTCGTGGTGCCTGAGGGCACGACCGCACGACAAGCCGTCGCGCTGGCCGATTTGCCTAGCCTGTTCCAAGAGGTACCCAGCGACACCTTCGCGCAGGCACCGCTGGGCATATTCGGCAAGGCCATTCGCCAGCCGGACAAAGAGACTCTGCGCGAGGGCGACCGTGTGGAAGTGTATCGCCCGCTACAGATCGACCCGAAAGCGGCCCGCCTAGAGCGGGCCAAGCGTCAGGCCAAAGGGCAGTAGCCCTGGCTTACTCGCCGGTAATGATGGGCTGTGGCTCGGGGGCCGTTTCCGGCGTGGGGGTACGCTGGCTGGGCAGCGTGTCCAGCGGGTCTGCGCCTTCCACGGCGGGGCCCATGCTGCCGTCGGTGCTGATCGGCAGATCACTGGATAAATCGCCTTCCTGTTCGATGTTCACCAAGCGGCCCGCGTTATCGAACGTGAGCGTCACGCGGCGCTGCTCGACGCCCTCGTAGGCTTTGTCGACGCGGTAGACATAATCCCACTCACTGGAGTCGAACGGCGCTTCCAGCAGCGGGCGCCCCATGACGTAGGTCACCTGCTCTTGGGTCATACCCGGCTGGAGCTGGCTGACCATCTCCTGGGTGATCAGGTTGCCCTGGGGAATGTCGCGCTTATAAACGCCAACGTAGCTGCAGCCGCTAACAACGGTCAGGGCAACGGAAAGAGTAATGATACGAGTCAATTTTTGCATTTGAGCCTGTTCTTCACTATCGTGGTTTCGGTCGATGATACCCGACCTAACCTGTTACTGCGAAGAGCAACCATGGCCGATCAGAACCATGAACTGCGCAAAGCCGGGCTGAAAGTGACCCTGCCGCGCGTCAAGATCCTGCAGATTCTCGAAAATGCTTCGGGTCAACACCACCTTAGCGCAGAAGAAGTGTATAAAACACTGATTGATGCGGGCGAGGATGTTGGCCTGGCAACCGTCTACCGCGTATTGACTCAATTCGAGTCGGCGGGCCTTGTGATTCGTCACAACTTCGACGGTGGCCACGCGGTCTTCGAGATGACCCAAGAGGACCACCACGACCATATGGTGTGTCTGGAAAGCGGTGAAATCATCGAATTCGTCGATGACATCATCGAGCGTCGCCAGCAAGAGATCGCCGAAGAGCACGGCTACGAGCTAGTGGACCATGCCCTGGTGCTGTACGTTCGCCCTCGCGGGTCTGATGTGACACGCCAGGATAGCGGCCCAACGAATCGCAAATAGCGAATCGTTAAGCGCAACGCCGTGTAAAAACGCCCCCAACGTGCGAGTGAACGTATCACTGGCGCTCTGGGGGCGTTTTGCATTCAACGGAGGCCTAGGTACGCTGTGCCACCTGCGCGAGTCAGGTGGCGTGGGCTTGGATGCTGGGGAGATAGATACCTGGGCGTTAGAGACCCTGGGAGTTAGTGGGGCGGGCGCTGGCTGGCGTGGAGCATTTCCCGCGCATGGGCCAGGGTTTGGTCGGATAGCGTCACGCCGCCCAGCATACGCGCCAGCTCGCTGATCCGGCCGCGCTCGTCCAGCAGCGCCATGTGGGTGAGCGTGGTGTCTCGCTTGGCGCGCTTTTCGATGTGCAGATGCTGGTGCGCTTGAGCGGCCACTTGAGGCAGGTGGGTCACGGTCATCACCTGACCGTTTTCCCCCAGCTTTCGCAGCAGCTGGCCGACGATTTCCGCCGTTGCCCCAGAAATACCCACGTCCACTTCATCGAAGACGAGGCTCGGAATCGTCGAATGCGACGCCGCCACCACTTGAATGGCCAAGCTGATGCGCGACAGCTCGCCCCCGGAAGCGACCTTGGTGAGCGGCCGGGCGGGTTGGCCCGGGTTGGCGCTGATCAGGAATTGCACATGGTCCAAGCCCTCGGGGGAAGGCGTTTCGCGCGGGGTGACGTCCACTTCGAAGCGTGCTTTGCCCATGGCCAAGAAGGCCAACTGCTGCTGCACCTCTTTGCCCAGACGCACGGCGGCCTTCTGACGTGCTTCGGTGAGCTGCTTGGCCTCGCTGCGGTAACGCTCGCGGTACTCGGCCACTTGGCTGCTGAGGGCTTCTAGGTCGTCATCGCTGGCTTCGAGCTGCGCCACTTCCTGTTTGAGTTGGGCATGCAGCGCACAAATCTCTTCGGGAGCGACGTGGTGCTTACGGGCAATGCGGTGTACGTCGCCCATCCGCTCCTCTACCCACGCCAGCCGCTCTGGGTCCAGTTCGGTAGTGCTGGCCAGTCGGTGCAGCTCACTGGCGGCTTCTTCGACTTGAATGCGTGCATCGCTCAACATGGTGAGCGTGTTGGCAAGCGTGCCTTTATCGCTGCCGGGCAGCGCGCTCAGGTGGGCGTAGGCTTGGTTGAGAAGCGACAGGGCGCCCCCTTCATCGCTTTCGCAGCAGTCGGCGGCAAACTGGGTTTCACGCAGGGTCTCTTCGGCGTGGGCCAGGGTGTGCTGCTCCTCTTCCAAGGTTTGCAGCTCGCCTTCGGCAAGGCCTAGCTGATCCAGCTCCTCGACTTGATAGCGCAGCAGTTGGCGTTTGGCCTCGACTTCGCTGCCCTCTTCACTGAGTTTTTTCAGCCGACGGCGAGCGCTGCGCCACTCGCGGAACGTCTCGGCGAGCTGCTGGCTGCGTTCGCGAAGTCCGGCGTAATCATCCAGTAGCGCCAAGTGCGTCTCTTCCCGCATCAAGGCTTGGTGGGCATGCTGGCCATGAATCTGAATCAACTGTTCGCCAAGGGATTTCAAATCGGCAATGGTCGCCGGGTGGCCGTTGATCCACGCCTTGGAGCGGCCGTTGGCAGTGACCACGCGGCGCAGCAGGCACTCGTCGGCGGGCAGTTCGCGGGCCACCAGCCATTCGGTAGCGGCGGGCAGATGCTGAATATCGAAACGGGCGGAGAGATCGGTTCGCTCGCAGCCGTGGCGCACGCTACCCGCATCGGCGCGCTCGCCCAGGCAGAGCCCCAGGGCACCCAACAGAATGGATTTACCCGCCCCAGTTTCGCCCGTAATGGCGGTCATGCCCCGGGTCAGGTCGAGTTCGAGACGATCAACGATCGCGTAGTCTTGGATCGCTAGCTGCGTAAGCATAAGGCCTCCTGAGGCGGTGCGGCACAGAAGCTGGATACTTATCCAATAATTGTTGTTTTATACAGTAGTCGATAACTCACTTCAATGCCCCTCTTGAGATGGCTTTTATGGCCCCCATATAGGCTGCATACGTGGTTAACACCCGCTACTTAACTCAGGTGGCCGCCACCGGCACCGTTACTTATTTCAGGAGCAAGGCATGGCAAAAGAACCGCAAACCCCGTTGGAAGATGAGCTGGCACGCCAAGAGCAGGAAGCAGAGGTCACCGACCAATCTGCCGAGGAGCGGTTGGTGGAAGGCGAACTGGAAGGGCTGATCGATGACGATGCGCCGCTGGAAGGCAGCGCCGGCAGCCCCGAAGCCGACGTGTTGGCCGCCCAGGTAGAAGAGCTGGAGCAGAGCCTAGCGGAAGCCAAAGACCAAGCGCTGCGCGCCGCTGCCGAGGCTCAAAACGTTCGCCGCCGGGCGGAGCAAGAAGCCGAAAAAGCGCGCAAGTTTGCCCTGGAGAAGTTCGTCAAAGAGCTGCTGCCCGTGGTGGATAGCCTTGAGAAAGCCTTGGAAAGCATGCAGGACGACGCGTCCGACGTGCATCGTGAAGGTGTCTCCATGACCCTCAAGATGCAGCTAGACGTGCTGAGCAAGTTTGGCGTCGAAAGCATCGAGCCCCAGGGCGAGCCCTTCGACCCACAGGTGCATGAAGCCATGGCGATGGTGCCGAACCCAGAGCTCGACCCCAACACCGTGATGGATGTGATGCAGAAAGGCTATCTGCTGAACGGCCGCCTCGTGCGCCCTGCCATGGTCGTGGTCAGCCAAAAAGCGAATTAAGCCGCGTTGACGCATTGCAGTAAAAAAAGCCCTTGAAATGCTGCAAGCGGCCCCCAAATAAAGGGCAACCCGCGGGAAAACCCGCAGACGCCAAGTAAGTAACAGCGGCGTAAAACATCAGTTTTGTTTCAACCGAATTCGAGGTTTTTGCTATGGGACGCATTATTGGTATCGACCTGGGCACCACTAACTCTTGTGTGGCCGTGCTCGATGGTGACAGCGCTAAAGTCATTGAAAACGCCGAAGGCGGTCGTACCACGCCTTCCATCATTGCCTACACCGACGACGGCGAAACCCTGGTAGGTCAGGCCGCCAAGCGCCAGGCCGTGACCAACCCGGAAAACACCCTTTACGCCATCAAGCGTCTGATCGGCCGCCGCTTCAAAGACGACGTCGTTCAAAAAGACATCAAGATGGTGCCCTACAAAATCGCTGAAGCCGATAACGGCGATGCGTGGGTAGAAGTGAAAGGCAAAAAAATGGCACCGCCGCAGGTAAGCGCGGAAGTGCTGAAGAAAATGAAGAAGACCGCCGAAGACTATCTCGGCGAAGCGGTCACCGAAGCGGTCATCACCGTACCGGCCTACTTCAACGACAGTCAGCGTCAGGCTACTAAAGATGCGGGCCGCATTGCCGGTCTGGACGTCAAGCGCATCATCAACGAGCCGACCGCCGCAGCGCTTGCCTACGGCATGGACAAATCTCGTGGTGATAAAACCATCGCGGTGTACGACCTGGGTGGCGGTACCTTCGATATCTCCATCATCGAAGTGGCCGACGTTGATGGCGAAACGCAGTTCGAAGTGTTGGCGACCAACGGCGACACCTTCCTGGGCGGTGAAGATTTTGACTTGGCGCTGATCAACTATCTGGTCGACCAGTTCAAGTCGGACAGCGGTATCGATCTGTCTGGCGACAATCTGGCCATGCAGCGTCTGAAAGAAGCCGCCGAGAAAGCCAAGATCGAGCTTTCCAGCGCGCAGCAGACCGACGTGAACCTGCCGTACATCACCGCCGACAACACTGGCCCGAAACACCTCAACGTTAAGGTGACCCGTGCCAAGCTGGAGTCGCTGGTCGAAGACTTGGTTCAGCGTTCGCTCGAGCCGTGCAAAATGGCGCTGAAAGATGCAGGCCTGTCCGCGTCTGAAATCGACGAAGTGATTCTGGTCGGCGGTCAGACCCGTATGCCGATGGTTCAGAAGAAAGCGGCAGACTTCTTCGGTAAAGAAGCGCGTAAAGACGTGAACCCGGACGAAGCAGTGGCCGTGGGTGCTGCGATTCAGGGCGGTGTTCTGGGTGGCGACGTTAAAGACGTACTGCTGCTCGACGTGACCCCGCTGACCCTGGGTATCGAAACCCTGGGTGGCGTGATGACGCCGCTGATCGACAAGAACACCACCATCCCGACCAAGAAGACCCAAACCTTCTCGACCGCGGATGACAACCAGACTGCCGTGACTATTCACGTCGTCCAGGGTGAGCGTAAGCAAGTGTCGCAGAACAAGTCGCTGGGTCGCTTCGACCTCGCCGACATTCCGCCGGCACCGCGCGGTGTACCGCAGATCGAAGTGGCGTTCGACCTCGATGCCAACGGTATCCTGAACGTGTCTGCTAAAGACAAGGCGACCGGCAAAGAGCAGTCTATCGTCATCAAAGCGTCCAGCGGCCTCTCCGATGAAGAGATCGAGCAAATGGTACGCGATGCTGAAGCTCACGCGGACGAGGACAAAAAGTTCGAAGCGCTGGTGCAGCTGCGTAACCAAGCGGACGGCATGATTCACGCCACCCGCAAGACCGTTCAAGAGGCGGGCGACAAGGCGACCGATGATGAGAAACAGGCCATCGAAAACGCCATCGCCGAGCTGGAAGAAGCGGTGAAAACCGATGACCAGGACGATATCCAGAAGAAACTGGATGCGCTGACCGAAGTGTCCGGCCAGCTGGCGCAGAAGATGTATGCCGAGCAGGCAGACGCCGCGCAGGCGGGTGGTGAAGGTGCAGAAGAGGCCAACACCAAGCAGGACGATGACGTGGTTGACGCCGAGTACGAAGAAGTCAACGACGACAAGAAGAAGCAGTAACCCACCTCTTTCTGCCAAGGAAAGCGGTGACGCGGGAGGCAACTCCCGCGTTGCTGTTTCCGCGGCCGAGACGCCTATAGTGCGTAGCTAACCAGGAGGCGTAGGACCCATGTCCAAACGCGATTATTACGAAGTCCTGGGTGTCGAAAAAGGGGCCGATCAGAAAGAGATCAAAAAGGCCTATCGCCGTCTGGCGCAAAAATTCCACCCTGATCGAAACCCGGACGATAACACCGCAGCGGAAAAATTCCGTGAAGTGTCGGAAGCCTACGAAGTCTTGAGCGACGGCGAGAAACGCGCGGCCTACGACCAGTTCGGTCATGCCGGTGTGGATGGCCAGGGCGGCGGCTTTGGCGGCGGTGGCTTCGGTGGCGGCGGCGCTGGCGATTTCAGCGACATCTTCGGCGATGTGTTTGGCGATATCTTCGGTGGCGGCGGTGGCCGTCGTCGTGGGCCCAACGCACCCGCACGGGGTTCCGACCTGCGCTACAACCTAGAGCTGGATCTAGAGAGCGCGGTGGCGGGCACCACGGTGGATATTCGCGTCCCGCGCCATATCGAGTGTGACCGCTGTGACGGCGGCGGTGCCGAGCCGGGTTCCACCAAAGAGACCTGCCCCACCTGCCACGGCCACGGTCAGGTACGTATGCAGCAGGGCTTCTTCGCGGTTCAGCAAACCTGCCCGACCTGTCACGGCAGTGGCCAGCACATCAAAGTGCCGTGCCACAAATGTAACGGCGAAGGCCGCGTGCGTGAAACCCGCACGCTCTCGGTGAAGATTCCGCCGGGTGTGGATACCGGCGACCGTATTCGTCTCAACGGCGAAGGCGAGAGCGGCGTGAACGGTGGCCCGGCGGGCGATCTGTACGTTCAGGTTTCCATCAAGCCGCACCACATCTTCAAGCGTGACGGTAAACACCTGCAGTGCGACGTGCCGATCAATTTCGTCGATGCAGCACTCGGTGGCGAGTTGGAAGTGCCCACGCTGGATGGCCGCGTGAAGCTGAAGATTCCGCCGGAAACCCAAACCGGCAAACTCTTCCGCCTACGCGGTAAAGGCGTGAAGCCCGTTCGCGGTGGCGCCCCCGGCGACCTGCTGTGCAAAGTGGTGCTGGAAACGCCCGTCAACCTCAACGACGAGCAGAAAGACCTGCTTCGCCAACTGCAAGAGAGCTTCGATGGCAGCAACAGCCACAGCCACTCGCCGAAGAAAACCGGTTTCTTCGACAGCGTGAAGAAGTTCTTTGAAGAGATGAAGCCGTAAGAGCCCAGAGCGCTTTGAAGTAACAGCCCCAGCACCCCGGTGCTGGGGCTTTTTTATCTGCATCAACGCAGCAGGTGATCCATCCGCCACGACAAAGCCAGCGGATCAGGCTGGCTGTGCTGCGCGAGCCTAGCGTGAGACAAGCTGTGGCGACTTGCGTCACAATAACAGTATCCGCTTATCAATCGCTGGACGCTAACGAATGAAGGAAGTCACCTAATGCCTTTGGATGCTGTTGATCGCCCCTACGTAGGGATTTGGCTGCGCGTGCTGTCGGGGGTGCTGTTTACGGGCATGCTGGTGTGTATCAAAGCCGTGAGCGATGAGGTGCCGGTGGGGCAGTCGGTATTTTTCCGTTCGCTGTTTGCGCTGTTGCCGATCGTGGTGTTTCTGGCCTTACGCCGGGAGTTTCCTCAGGGGTTGGCGACCCGGCGGCCGTTGGGCCATGCCTTGCGTTCAGGATTGGGCGCGGCGGCGATGTTTGCCTCGTTTGCCGCTGTGGCGGTGTTGCCGGTGGCCGAGACCACGCTGCTGGCGCAGTTGACGCCTATTTTTATGGCACTAGGCGGTGTACTGCTGTTGGGCGAGCGCTTTACGTGGGTGCGTGCGCTGGCCATGGGGCTGGCGATGGGGGGAATGGCCGTACTGGTGTTGCCGAACGTGGGCGGTGCTTCCCAATCGGGCCAGCTAGTGGGCTATCTATTGGCGGTGCTGAGCGCGGTGCTGACGGCGGGCGCGTTACTGACCGTGCGGCGTATTTCGCGCACGGAAACGGCAGGCGCTATCGCATTTTACTTCATTTTAGTGTCGGCCTTGGCGGGGCTGGCGACGCTGCCGCTGGGCTGGGCAGCGTTACGCCTAGAGGTGTTGAGCCTGCTCGTGCTGGCGGGGCTGTTGGGCGGGGCGGCGCATATCGCGATGACGCTGGCATTTCGCTATGCCGAGGCGTCGCGGTTAGCGCCGTTCGAGTACCTCGCCTTGCTATGGCCGGTGTTGGCGGATTGGTTGCTATTCGATATTCCGGCCTCGCACCACTTCTTCTTGGCGCTGCCTTTGATGCTGGGCGGTGTCGTCTTGGCGGCGTTAGAAGGTAAGCGCCTTAAATGGCCTCTTCGACGATAAGCTGAGGCCGCCCTTTCGAGCAGCGCTCGATGCGAGCGTTCACGTGGTAAACGCTGCGCAGCAGCTCGGGGGTAATGACGTCCTCCGTGGCGCCGCAGGCGATCAACCTGCCTTGTTCCAAGACCATGGCGTGATCGGTAAAGCGCAGGGCGTGGCCAATGTCGTGTAGGGCGACCAGGATCAGCATTTGCCGCTCGTCGGCTAGGCGTCTCAGTACGCTCAACAGACTAATTTGCCGGTTGAGATCGAGCGCGGACGTGGGCTCGTCCAGCATGAGGATTTCAGGCTCCTGCACCAGCGCCTGGGCGGCGCTCACTAGCTGGCGCTGGCCGCCGCTCAAATCGCCGATGTCACGCTCGGCCAGCGCGCTAATGTTCAGCTCGGCAAGCGCTTTGTCCACTTGGGCAAGGTCGTCGGCTTGTACCGTCAGGCTACGCCCTTGCATGCGGGCCAACAGCACGGACTCATACACCGATAAGACGGCTTTGGCACCGGTGTCCTGGGGCATGTAGGCCACGGGCCGCTCGGCGGTGGTGTGCGAAATGAGCACGTCGCCGCTGCCTTTCAGCAACCCTAGAATGCGACGGAACAGTGTCGATTTGCCTGCCGCGTTGGGGCCAAGCAGCGCCACGACTTGCCCGCCTTGAAAGCAGGGCGTGGAGATGTCGTGAACAATGGTTTTGCGCCCATAGCGGGCGCACACGTTCTTGAGCTGTAGCGTTACCATGCGGCCTTCTTGTGATTGAGCACGAGGAAAAGGAAGAAGGGAATGCCCACGAGCGACGTGATGATGCCGATGGGAATGATGGTGCCGGGAATGATGATCTTCGACAGCACCGACCCCACCGAGAGAATCAGCGCCCCGCACAGGGCCGAGCCGGGCAGGAAGAAGCGCTGATCTTCGCCCAGCAGCATACGGGCAATGTGCGGGCCCACCAGGCCAATGAAGCCAATCGTACCGACGAAGGCAACGGCGATGGCGGCCAGCAGCGACACAAGCACCAATACCTCTAGGCGCAGCGCGCGAGGGTTAACGCCCATGCTCTCCGCTTTGGCATCCCCTAAACGCATGGCGGTGAGCGCCCAGCCGTGGCGTGCCAAAAGCGGCATTACCAGGGCGAGTACGCCAAGCGCAATCCAGAACTTTGGCCAGGTGGCTTTGGTGAGGCTGCCCATCGTCCAGAACACCACGGCAGCCACGGCCTCTTGACTGGCAAAGAACTGAATCAGCGCCATCAGCGAGTTGAAGATGAACACCATCGCAATGCCGAGTAGCACGATGGTTTCCACGGTGACGCCGCGTTTGAGGCTCAGCGCGTGAATCAAAAACGCGGTGAACATGGCCATCAGAAACGCGTTGATGGGCACCACGTATTCGATGGCGGTGGGGATGATGGCCACACCAAAGGCCAAGCCCAGGGCAGCACCGAAGCTGGCGCCTGCGGATATCCCCAGCGTGAACGGGCTGGCGAGCGGGTTGCTGAGGATGGTCTGCATCTGCGCGCCCGCCACCGAGAGGCTAGCCCCCACGACGATGGCCATGAGCGCGACCGGCATACGAATGTCCCACAGAATGACTCGCGCCTGCTGGCTGACGGCATTGGGAGTCACCAGCGCAGCGACCACTTCGGCCAAGCTGAAACGGGCGGGGCCGAGTGCCAAATCCACACAGAGACTGAGCAGCAGCGCGAGGGTCAGCCCCACCAGAATCAGCTGTCGACGCCACACTTGAGCGCGATAGAACGTGCGTCCGGCGGTTGGGTGGGCGACGTTGGCATTACTCATCATGAAGCGTTATCCAGTAGCCGGGCTGATAATCGATCGGCAGAAACCGGTCGTGAAGCTCTTCCAAGGTAGCTTCGGGGTCTAAATCTTCAAACAGCTCGGGATGGAACCACTTGGCTAGCTGCTGTACGGCAACGAAGTAGTAGGGGCTGTTATAGAACTGGTGCCAAATCGCGTGAACGTTCCCTGTCTCGACGGCGTCGATGCCGGTCATGGCGGTGCGGGTCGTTAACGCTTGCAGTTTTTCCCGTGCCTGCGCCTGATCGGCGCCGGGACCAACACCAACCCAGTCACCGCCTGGCACGTAGGCATCCCAACTGCCGCCCGTGACCACCACGTGCTGCGGGTTGGCGGCGATGATTTGCTCGGGGTTGAGGTTGCCAAAGCTGGCGGGGATGATGCCGTCGGCGATGTTGGTGCCGCCTGCCAGCGTCACGTACTCGCCAAAGTTGGCAGGGCCGAAGCTCATGCAGCACTCATCCGAATAGCCGCCTGCACGATCGACGAAGACCCGTGGTCGTTCGGGATTGGCTTGCTCGATGACCTCCGTAACCCGGGCGAGCTGCGCTTCGGCAAAGGTGATGAACTCCTCGGCAGCGGCCTCGTCGTTCATCAACTGGCCGATCAGACGCATCGATGGAATGGTGTTCTCGATGGGGTCTTCGCGGAAGTCCACGTACACGATGGGAATGTCCAGTTCCGCGAGCTTGTCATCGTAGGCGGCATCCTCGGTGGCTGCTTTTGCCTCGATGTTCATCAGAATCAGGTCGGGATTCAGCGACGCCGCTTGTTCGACATCGAAGGTGCCATCTTTGAAGCCTCCAAAGGTGGGAATCGAAGCCATCTCGGGGAAGCGCTCTAAGTAGCGCTGGTAGTTGTCAGGGTCTGCTTGTGAAAAGTCTTCTCGCCAGCCCACCACGTGGGCCAGTGGTGCGTCGGGTTCGAGCATGCCCAGCAGATAGATTTGCCTGCCTTCGCCCAGGATGACGCGTTCGGCAGGGGCGTCTAGGGTGATCTGTCGGCCAGCAATATCAGTGACCGTGATGGGCGCCGCGATAGCCGACGCGCAAACGAGAGATGTCAGCGCACCGACGAAAGGAAGAGAGAGACGTAACAGCATAGTGGCATTGGTTACCTGAGTTCTTTAGCGTCTACGCTAACGATGAGTGTTTAATCAAACATAGATGTTGATGTTAATTGCTATTCTCATGTCGGCATTATCCTCAAAAGCGGGAAAGGTGTCGAGGTAAGCGATAAGCGTTAGCGTTGAGCAACACGCCGTTGCAACGAATTCTCATTCGTTGCTTGGCTCTTGCGGGGGCGGCGATTAGGCTAGTAGGGCATCACGTCTGTCGACTTGGAGAGAACCGCATGCCTTTATCCCGAGCAGAGATTGCCACCCCATCCGGCGCGCGGTTGATCAACCGCCTGTGCAAGCACTGGGCCCATAAACTTGAGGTGGAATACACCGAGCAGGACGCCAAAATCGTGTTTGCCAGCGGTACCTGCCTGATGCACGCCGAGCCAGAACGGTTGCTGGTCTCTATCGAAACCCTCGAAGAGGAGCACCTGGATCAGCTCGAAGGCGTGGTCGAAAGCCATTTGGTGCGGATGGCGAAAGACGAACCGCTAGAGATCGTCTGGGAAAATTGAAGTGATCGAGGGGCGGCGGCGTTAGCGCCGCATCGGCCGGGGTGGTCTGTTATAATCTCGGCCACCCTTTTTGTTTCTAGATTGATGCCAAATAGCGCACGCGTAGGAGTTTCCATGACCCGAATTGCCATTGTAGGCGTAGCTGGCCGCATGGGCCGCACGTTAGTCAACGCCGTCGAGCAAGAAGCCGATGCCTCCCTGGCGGGCGGTATCGTGGAGCCGGGCAGCTCCTTGGCCGGTGCCGATATCGGCGAGCTGGCGGGCGTAGGCAAGCGGGGCGTGGTGGCGGTCGATTCGCTCAGCGCCATCGTCGATGACTTCGACGTGCTGATCGACTTCACCGCACCGCAGGTGACGCTGGCGAACCTGGCATTCTGTGCCGAGCACGGTAAGCGCATCGTGATCGGCACCACCGGCATGAACGATGACGAACTGGCCGAGCTGGATAGCTACCGCGATAAAGTCGCCATGGTCTTCGCCCCCAACATGAGCGTGGGCGTGAACCTAACGCTGAAACTGCTGCAAATGGCGGCCAAAGCGCTGGGTGATGAAGGGTACGACATTGAAGTGATCGAATCGCACCACCGCCATAAAGTCGATGCGCCTTCCGGTACGGCCATCAAAATGGGGGAAGTGGTCGCGGAAAGCCTTGGCCGCACCCTAAAAGAGCACGGCGTGTTCGAGCGGGTAGGGCAGTGCGGCCCGCGCACCGACAAAGAGATCGGCTTTGCGACCGTTCGCGCAGGCGATATCGTCGGTGAGCATACCGTGATGTTCGCCACCGAAGGCGAGCGCATCGAGATTACCCACAAGGCCTCAAGCCGCATGACCTTTGCCAAAGGCGCTGTGCGCGCCGCTCGCTGGGTCGCCAGCCAGCCTCATGGCCGCTACGACATGCAAGACGTCTTGGAGCTTCATTGATTGGCAAAGCGTTCTTTACCCTATGCTGAAAATAAAGGGCTAGCCGACGGTCGGTAAATCCTGTAACATTCCAAAAATTTTGGCCGAGTGGCTTTCAATAGCCAGTAAAACGCCTGCAGCGAATGTCTGTGGTAGTGGATGTCAGTGGAAAGTGAACCACGCTTGTTGCACTGGCCGTTAGGTTAGAGAAAAGAGTCAGCGAACTGCTGCGCCATGGTCACGACCGTTACGGTGGCATGGATGAGAACAACAAGCGGGATGAAACCGATGTTTTTATTGTCGGCTTCGTCCCGCTTTTTTACGACCCGACGTTTGCACGCAAACGCCGACAACCGGATCGCCGAGCCTGCGCCCACAGGCTCCCACCAGCATGGGAGAACTTGTCTTGAATAACCCCGCATTGAGCAAACCCGCGATATTGGCCCTGGAAGATGGCAGTGTGTTTCATGGAACGGCCATTGGCGCGGATGGAGTCACAAGCGGTGAGGTGGTGTTCAATACAGCCATGACCGGCTACCAGGAAATCCTCACCGACCCCTCTTACACCCGCCAAATCGTCACCCTGACTTACCCGCATATCGGCAATACCGGTATTAATTCCGAAGATGTGGAGTCCGCCTCCATTGCGGCAGCGGGCCTGGTGATTCGCGATCTTCCCCTGCTGGCCAGCAGCTTCCGCTCCGAGCAAACCCTCTCTGATTATCTGAAAAGCCAAAACGTGCTAGGCATTGCGGATATCGATACCCGCCGCCTAACGCGTATTTTGCGCGATAAAGGTGCCCAGAACGGCGCGATTCTGGCAGGTGCCGATGCAGAGGGCGACGATGCCGTCGAGCGGGCGCTGGCAGCGGCGAAGGCGTTTCCGGGCTTGAAGGGCATGGATTTGGCCAAAGAAGTCTCTTGCAAAGAGGCTTACGAGTGGTCGGAAGGCGAGTGGACCTTGGGCGAAGGCTACGCGGATGCGAGCCAGGGCGAGCGCCTCTACCACGTGGTGGCGTTCGATTACGGCGTGAAGTTCAACATCCTGCGCATGCTGGCGGCGCGGGGCTGCCGCTTGACCGTGGTGCCGGCGCAAACGCCTGCGGCAGAGGTGCTGGCGATGAACCCGGACGGCGTGTTCCTGGCCAACGGCCCCGGCGACCCCGAGCCCTGTGACTACGCGATTAAAGCGATTCAGGAAGTGTTGGAAACCGACACGCCGGTGTTCGGCATTTGCTTGGGCCACCAGCTGCTGGCGCTGGCCTCCGGTGCCAAAACCGTCAAGATGGGCCACGGCCACCACGGTGCCAACCATCCGGTACAAGACCTGGATACCGGCACGGTGATGATCACCAGCCAGAACCACGGCTTTGCGGCCGATGAAGCGACCCTGCCGAGCAACGTACGTGCCACGCACCGCTCGCTGTTCGACGGCACTCTGCAGGGGATTGAGCGTACCGATCGTCCGGCGTTTAGCTTCCAGGGCCACCCGGAAGCCAGCCCTGGCCCGCGCGATGTAGCGCCGCTGTTCGATCGCTTTATCGCCATGATGCAGGCGCGCCGCTAGGTTCGCCGCGCTGCCTCTCATTGCCTAGTTACGCCGTTTTGATGCTCATCGTCACCACTTTTTGCGGGAACCGTTATGCCTAAGCGTACCGATATCAATAGCATTCTTATCATTGGCGCTGGTCCGATCGTCATCGGCCAGGCCTGCGAATTCGACTACTCCGGCGCCCAGGCGTGTAAAGCCCTGCGCGAGGAGGGGTACCGGGTTATTTTGGTCAACTCCAACCCGGCCACGATCATGACCGATCCCGCCATGGCCGATGCTACCTACATCGAGCCGATTACCTGGCAGGCGGTCGAGAAAATCATCGAAGCCGAGCGTCCTGACGTGATTCTGCCCACCATGGGTGGCCAGACCGCGCTGAACTGCGCGCTCGACCTGGACAAGCACGGCGTATTGGCCAAGTACGGTGTCGAGATGATCGGTGCCAATGCCGATGCCATCAACAAAGCCGAAGACCGCGATCTGTTCGACAAGGCGATGAAGAACATCGGCCTGGAGTGCCCCAAAGCGAAAGTGGCGCACACCATGGACGAGGCGTGGGAAATCCAGGCGGAGCTTGGCTTCCCGACGATCATTCGCCCCTCCTACACCATGGGCGGCTCCGGCGGCGGTGTGGCGTACAACAAGGAAGAGTTCGAAGAGATCTGCACCCGCGGTTTCGAACTGTCCAACAACCACGAGCTGCTCATCGATGAGTCGCTGCTGGGTTGGAAAGAGTACGAAATGGAGGTGGTGCGCGATAAGAACGATAACTGCATCATCGTCTGCGCGATCGAAAACTTCGACCCGATGGGCGTCCACACCGGCGACTCCATCACCGTGGCACCGGCGCAAACGCTGACCGATAAAGAGTATCAGATCATGCGCGACGCCAGCCTCGCGGTGCTGCGCGAGATCGGCGTGGAAACCGGCGGGTCGAACGTTCAGTTCGGTATGGACCCGAAGACTGGCCGCATGGTCGTCATCGAGATGAACCCCCGCGTCTCCCGTTCGTCGGCGCTGGCCTCGAAGGCCACCGGCTTCCCAATTGCCAAGATCGCGGCGAAGCTGGCGGTGGGATATACCCTGGACGAACTGCAGAACGACATCACGGGCGGCCAAACCCCAGCGTCGTTCGAACCGTCCATCGACTATGTCGTGACCAAAATTCCGCGTTTTACCTTCGAGAAGTTTCCCCAAGCGAACGATCGCCTGACCACCCAGATGAAGTCGGTGGGCGAGGTGATGGCGATTGGCCGTACGTTCCAAGAATCGCTGCAAAAAGCGCTGCGTGGCATGGAAACCGGTAACGACGGCCTCGACCCGATCATTACCGAGTTCACCGATGACGCCATGGCCCAGATCAAGGGCGAGCTGCAGGCGGCAGGGGCCGAGCGTATCTTCTTCGTGGCCGACGCCATGCGCGCGGGCATGAGCGTGGACGACGTGTTTGCGCTGACCAATATCGACCGTTGGTTCCTGGTTCAGCTGGAAGACCTGATTCTGACCGAAGCGGCGGTCTCCAAGCGCGCGTTGGCGGATCTCTCCGCTCGCGAGCTGTTCCAGCTCAAGCGCAAGGGCTTCTCGGATGCACGTCTAGCGAAGCTATTGGGTGTGTCCGAAAAAGAGTTCCGCAAGACTCGTCAGGCAGCCAATATCCGTCCGGTCTACAAGCGCGTGGATACCTGCGCTGCCGAATTTGCGTCGGACACGGCCTACATGTACTCCACCTACGAGGAAGAGTGCGAAGCGGACGTGTCTGATCGCCAGAAAATCATGGTGTTGGGCGGTGGCCCGAACCGTATCGGCCAGGGTATCGAGTTCGATTACTGCTGCGTTCACGCCGCCTTCGCCATGCGCGATGACGGCTACGAAACCATCATGGTCAACTGCAACCCGGAAACCGTCTCTACCGACTACGACACCTCTGATCGTCTCTACTTCGAGCCGGTCACGCTGGAAGACGTGCTGGAAATTGCCGATAAAGAGAAGCCGGTAGGCGTGATTGTACAGTTTGGTGGTCAAACGCCGCTGAAGCTGGCCCGCGAGCTGGAAGCTGCAGGCGTGCCGATCATCGGTACCACGCCGGACGCCATCGACCGCGCTGAAGACCGCGAGCGCTTCCAGGTGATGATCGACAAGCTCGGCCTGAAACAGCCGCCCAACGCCACTGCGCGCAGTTTCGAAGATGCCTTCGCCAAAGCCGAAAAAATTGGCTACCCCCTGGTCGTGCGCCCGAGCTACGTCCTGGGCGGCCGGGCGATGGAGATCGTCTACGACGCCTCCGAGCTCGAAAACTACATGACCAACGCGGTGAAGGTCTCTAACGACTCGCCAGTACTGCTGGATCACTTCCTGAGCGCCGCGGTGGAAGTGGATATCGATGCAGTCTCTGACGGCCAGCAGGTCGTAATTGGCGGTATCATGCAGCACGTCGAGCAAGCGGGCGTTCACTCTGGCGACTCTGCCTGCGCGCTGCCGCCTTACTCGCTGCCTGCCGACGTGCAGGACGAGATGCGCGAGCAGGTCAAGAAAATGGCCGTGGAGTTGGGCGTCAAAGGCCTGATGAACGTGCAGCTGGCGTGGCAAGATGGTGAGATCTACGTGATCGAGGTCAATCCACGCGCCTCGCGTACCGTGCCGTTTGTTTCCAAGTGCATCGGCACCTCGCTGGCCCAGATTGCTGCGCGCTGCATGGCCGGTAAAACCCTCGCCGAGCAGGGCTTCGAGCGGGAAATCGTGCCGCACTTCTACAGCGTCAAAGAAGCGGTCTTCCCGTTCAACAAGTTCCAGGGCGTTGACCCGATTCTCTCGCCGGAGATGAAGTCCACCGGTGAAGTGATGGGCTCGGGCGATACCTTCGCTGAAGCCTTCTTCAAGGCGCAGCTAGGCGCGGGCGAAGCGATCCCGGCGCTGGATGGCGACCGTAAAGCGTTCCTGTCGGTGCGTGAACCTGACAAGCAGGGGATTATCGAAGTGGCCCGTTCTCTGCTAACATTGGGCTTCACACTTTGTGCAACACGCGGTACGGCAGCGGCCATCGAAGCCGCCGGGCTACCCGTGGAGCACGTCAATAAAGTCTACGAAGGCCGTCCCCATATCGTCGATCTGCTGAAGAACGACGAAATCGCCTACATCGTGAACACTACCGAAGGTCGTCAGGCAATTAACGACTCTTCGATCATTCGCCGTACTGCTCTCGCGCGCAAGGTGCCCTATGCGACCACCTTGGCGGGCGCTAATGCTGTTTGCATGGCGCTAGAGTACGGTAGGGAGATTACGGTGCGGCGCCTTCAGGATCTGCATGCAGGAGCAAGTCAATGAACAAGGTCCCGATGACGGTGGCGGGAGAAAAAAGCCTTCGCGAAGAGCTCAACCACTTGAAGGGCGAAGAGCGCCCCCGAGTGATTGCGGCCATCGCCGAAGCGCGTGAACACGGTGACCTCAAGGAGAACGCCGAGTATCACGCCGCCCGCGAGCAGCAGGGGTTTATTGAAGGTCGTATCCAGGAAATCGAGAGCAAGCTTTCGGGTGCCCAGGTGATCGATGTCACCAAGCTGCCGAAGACCGGTAAGGTGATTTTTGGAGTGACTGTGTCGCTCTTGAACCTGGATAGTGATGCCAGCGTTACCTATCGCATTGTTGGCGAAGATGAAGCCGACATTAAAGCGGGTCGTATTTCGGTCACTTCACCCATTGCGCGCGCGCTGATTGGTAAAGAAGAGGGCGATGTGGTGGTGGTGAAGACGCCCGGCGGCGACGTTGAGTACGAAATTGAGAGTGTTGAACACCTCTAATGCTGTGCGAATAGCGCCATAAAAAGGCCCGATGCAGGTAGCTGCTTCGGGCCTTTTAGCTTAGCGGCGCTTGGCGCCGTGTCAGCATAGTGCTGTGCGCGTTAGTGCCGCCCGTGATGGTTCTCGAAGCGGGTAACGTTGGAGAGCTTGGGGTTAGCCTTTGGGTTGCGGCGATAAAGCAGCGCCATTTTGCCAATGGTCTGCACCAGCTCGGCGTTGCTGTCAGCCAGCAGCTCGTTGATCATCGCAGCGCGGTCATCCCGTTCGGGTAGGGCGAGCTTTACTTTGATTAGCTCGTGATCATTGAGCGCGCGGCTGAGTTCTGCGAGCAGATTTTCGGAGACGCCGTTCTCAGAAACGGTGACCACGGGGTTCAAATGGTGGCCAATGCTACGAAATGCTTTCTTTTGTGCCTGTGACAAGCTCATGGTATCTTGCGGTATCCCGGTTAGCGCTTAACGTTCCATCTTACGGTGAAATGCCGCTAAGTGAAAGCAATCACGTGAACGCGCCCATCTCTTATTCCAGTGTCAGATTCCCACATGCAGCAAAAGCCCCCAAGCCGTAAACATTCAGTGAGCAAAACCAGCAACAACTGGAAGAAAGAACACTTCGACGACCAGTATGTGAAGCAGAGCTGGCAGGATGGCTACCGCTCTCGGGCGAGCTACAAGCTGCTAGAGTTGGACGAGAAAGATAAGCTGTTTCGCAACGGGATGACGGTCATCGACCTCGGCGCTGCCCCAGGTGGGTGGAGCCAAATCGCTGCCGAAAAAGTCGGCCCGGAAGGGGTCGTCATTGCGTCGGACATCTTGGAAATGGACGCTCTGGCCGGTGTGGACTTCATTCAGGGCGATTTCACCGAAGAGAGCGTGCTCAATGCGATTCTTGAACGTTTGGGAAATCGTCCGGTAGACCTTGTTATGTCGGACATGGCCCCCAATATGAGTGGTATGGCAGCCATCGATCAGCCCCAGGCCATGTATCTCGTCGAGCTGGCATTGGAACTGGCCCGGGAAACGCTTTCACCCAAAGGTCGGTTTTTGGTCAAGGTCTTTCAAGGCGAAGGGTTCGATGCGTATCTAAAAGAACTGCGCGGCAGTTTCGACCGTGTGGTCACTCGTAAGCCAGACGCCTCGCGTGCGCGCTCTCGGGAAGTCTACTTTTTAGCGGAGGGCTTTCGCGGTTAACCAGGGCTGGCAAGGCGCTGGCGCAATAGCAAAGATTTATCACCGCGATTGCCAGACAGGCAAGCGCAAGGTGTGTCACATTAGGCACAATGGACGAGCGTGACACAGATGGCCCAACGCCCAATGGGCTTTGGCAATGGTTGAACGTTAAGCTCTAGTGTAAGGTCAGAGTATTAGCGGTTAACTGACGGATTCTTGTAATGAGGGTAGCCCCTTGAACGATATGGCGAAGAACCTGATTCTGTGGTTGGTCATCGCGGCCGTTCTACTGACAGTGTTCAATAATTTCAGTACGGAAAGCGCACCGCAGACCACGAACTACTCCCAGTTCGTGCAACAGGTGCAAAATCAGCAGGTACGTAGCGTCACCATCGATGGCTACACCATCACCGGTGAGCGCACGGATGGTTCGCAGTTCCAGACCATTCGCCCAGCAGCGGAAGACCCCAAGCTGATGGACGACCTGCTCAGCAATAACGTCACCGTGGTCGGTAAGGAGCCAGAGCAGCAGAGCATCTGGACACGTCTGCTGATCGCCAGCTTCCCGATTCTGCTGATTCTGGCCATCTTCATGTTCTTCATGCGCCAAATGCAAGGCGGCGCTGGGGGCGGTAAAGGCGGCCCGATGAGCTTTGGCAAGTCCAAAGCGAAGCTGCTCTCTCAGGACCAGATCAAAACCACCTTTGCCGACGTGGCAGGCTGTGACGAAGCGAAGGAAGAGGTCGAAGAGCTGGTCGACTTCCTGCGTGACCCGACCAAGTTTCAGCGCCTGGGTGGAACGATTCCCCGTGGCGTGCTGATGGTGGGCCCGCCCGGTACCGGTAAGACACTGCTTGCCAAGTCCATCGCGGGCGAAGCCAAAGTGCCGTTTTTCTCGATTTCTGGTTCCGACTTCGTCGAGATGTTCGTCGGTGTGGGCGCGTCTCGCGTTCGCGATATGTTCGAACAGGCCAAGAAGCAGGCGCCCTGCATCATCTTCATCGATGAGATCGATGCCGTTGGCCGTTCGCGCGGTACCGGCATGGGGGGCGGCAACGATGAGCGTGAGCAAACGCTGAACCAGCTGCTGGTGGAAATGGACGGCTTTGAAGCCAACGAAGGCATCATCGTCATCGCCGCCACCAACCGTCCGGACGTTCTCGACCCGGCGCTGCTGCGCCCCGGTCGTTTCGACCGTCAGGTCACCGTTGGTCTGCCAGACATTCGAGGCCGCGAGCACATTCTGGGCGTTCACCTGCGCAAGGTGCCGCTGGCCGATGACGTCAAGCCGCAGCTCATCGCACGCGGTACGCCTGGCTTCTCGGGGGCCGATCTCGCAAACCTGGTGAACGAAGCTGCTCTGTTTGCCGCACGCCGTAACAAGCGTTTGGTGGGCATGGATGAGCTTGAGCTTGCCAAGGACAAGATCATGATGGGCGCAGAGCGCAAATCCATGGTCATGACCGACAAAGAGAAGCTCAATACGGCTTATCACGAAGCGGGCCATGCGATCATCGGTTTGGTCATGCCCGAGCACGACCCGGTCTACAAGGTGACGATCATTCCCCGTGGCCGCGCGCTCGGTGTGACGATGTTCCTACCCGAAGAAGATCGCTACAGCCTGTCGCGTCAGCAAATCATTAGCCAAATCTGCTCGCTGTTTGGTGGTCGTATCGCCGAAGAGATGACATTGGGTGCCAACGGTGTCACGACCGGTGCTTCCAACGATATCAAGCGGGCGACCGAATTGGCCCATAACATGGTCGCCAAGTGGGGGCTCTCGGATGAGATGGGTCCGATCATGTACGACGAGGACGAGTCTCACCAGTTCCTCGGCGGCCCAGGCCAAGGTGGCGGCAAGCTGAAGTCGGGCGAAACCACGACGCGGCTCGATAAAGAAGTGCGCAAGATCATCGATGAGTGCTACGAGCAGGCGCGTCAAATCCTGCATGACAACCGCGATAAGCTGGATGCCATGGCAGAAGCGCTGATGAAGTTCGAAACCATCGATGCCAACCAGTTGAAGGATATCATGGAAGGTCGTGATCCTCGTCCGCCGGAAGGTTGGAACGACGGTGACTCCTCCGGTGGCGGCATGCGTGTCAGCGATGACAAGCCCGACACCAAGGCAGACGATCAAGCGTCGAACGCATCGAGCGACGATGGCGAAGAGGATGACGACGAGCCTCGTCGTCGGCCCTCCGATCCACTGGGCGGCCCTGCCGGCCCCTAGGCCATGCCGGTCGCGCAGCCAAAGGCGTCCCCAATGGGGGCGCCTTTTTGTTATGCTGTGAGGCAGTGACAGTTACGTTTCATTTTTGATTTTAGGCGGCAGCATGACTCCGAACGTTGACCCTTCATCGCCTTCACGCCAAGCAGAGAGTGCGTTGCAGCTGCGCTGTGGGCGCCATACGCTTGATCTTTCATTCCCGCGCGTCATGGGAATTTTGAACGTCACGCCGGATTCGTTCTCCGATGGCGGTCAGCATGTCGCGCTGGACGATGCGCTGCGCCACGCCGAGCGTATGCTGGCCGAAGGGGCGGCGATGATCGACGTGGGCGGCGAATCGACCCGTCCCGGGGCAACGCCGGTTTCCGAGCAGCAGGAGCTGGATCGGGTCGCGCCGGTGGTCGAGGCGCTGGTGCGGGAACTCGATGCGTTGGTCTCGGTGGATACCAGTAGCGCCACGGTGATTCGTGAAGCCAGTGCCTTGGGCGCAGGCATGATCAACGATGTGCGGGCCCTAGAGCGCGAGGGTGCTCTGGCCGCCGCCGCCAGCAGCGGCTTGCCCGTATGTTTAATGCATCGTCAGGGTGAGCCCCAGAGCATGCAGCAAGCGCCGAGCTACCGCGACCCCGTCGAGCGTGAAGTGGCCGCCTACCTTGCCGACCGCATCGCTGCCTGCGAAGCCGTCGGCCTGCGCCGTCAGCGCTTGCTGATCGACCCAGGGTTTGGCTTTGGTAAAACCGTCGAGCACAACCTGCGGCTGCTGAAGTATATGGACTCGCTGAGGGCGCTGGAACTTCCCATTCTGGTTGGCATGTCACGCAAAAGCATGATCGGTAAAGTGCTGGGGCGTCCTGTGGAAGAGCGGCTAGCCGGTGGCTTGGCGCTGGCGGCCATGGCGGTGGAGCGTGGGGCGAGCATCTTAAGGGTGCATGATGTAGGGCCAACGGTGGATGCCGTGAACATGGCGTGGGCGGTGCTGCAGGAAGGCTGTGAGCCGCCCGTGGATAAGGAATTTTGATAATGACAAGACGCTATTTTGGTACCGACGGCATTCGCGGTACCGTGGGGCAAGCGCCCATTACGGCCGACTTCATGCTCAAACTGGGCTGGGCGGCCGGGCAGGTGTTGCGCCGTGAAAAGGGGCGTACTCGCGTGTTGATCGGTAAGGATACGCGGATTTCCGGTTATATGTTCGAATCTGCGTTGGAAGCCGGTCTGTCGGCGGCCGGGGTCGATGTGTCGCTGCTCGGGCCAATGCCCACGCCGGGCATCGCCTACCTGACGCGCACTTTCCGTGCCGACGCCGGTATCGTGATTTCGGCGTCGCACAATCCGTTTGACGATAACGGCATCAAGTTTTTCTCTGCGGAAGGCAAGAAATTGCCAGACGAAGTGGAAGACCGCATCGAGACGATGCTGGAAGCGCCGCTCAGCACTGCCGATGCGGCGCAGTTGGGTAAGGCGACGCGCATCGATGACGCCGCTGGTCGCTATATCGAATTCTGCAAATCGACGCTGCCGGACCGGCTGAGCCTGCACGGGCTGAAAGTGGTATTGGATTGCGCTCATGGGGCCACTTACCATATCGCCCCCAGCGTGTTTCGCGAGTTAGGCGCGGAGGTGAGCGTGATCGGTGCTGCGCCGGACGGCTTGAATATCAACCATCAAGTTGGCTCGACGCACCCGGCGGCGCTACGCGCGGCGGTCATCCAGCAAGGCGCCGATTTGGGGGTCGCCTTCGATGGTGACGGCGACCGCGTGCTGCTCGTCGATGCCGATGGCCGCGAAGTCGACGGCGACGATATTCTCTACTTGATTGCTCGCGACCGCCACGAGCGCGGGCTGCTGGACGGCGGCGTGGTCGGCACGCTGATGAGCAATTTCGGCCTTGCCATGGCGCTGGATCGGCTCGGCATACCTTTCCAGCGTGCCAAGGTAGGTGACCGCTTCGTCATGGAAATGATGGCCGCCAACGGATGGGAGCTGGGCGGCGAAGCCTCTGGGCACATCGTTTGCGGTCACGTGCAGACCACAGGCGACGGCGTTGTATCGGCGCTACAGGTGTTGGCGCTGATGGTGCGCGAGCAGAAACCGTTGCCCGCCCTGTTGAAAGGGCTCGAAAAAGTGCCGCAATCGCTGGTCAATGTGCGCCTGCCCGCAGGATCGAATGCCAGCGACGTGATGATGGCCCAGCCGCTTCTCGACGCCGTGGCCGCCTTGGAAGCGGAGCTGGGTGATCAGGGGCGGGTGCTGCTGCGGCCATCGGGCACCGAGCCTTTGATTCGTGTCATGGTCGAAGGGCGCGCACATCTTGACGTTGATCGCTTGGCCCATAAATTGGCGGGCCAAGTCGAGACGCTGCTTGGCTAACGATTTCGAAAAGTGGGAGCCGCTTTAGTGCGAAAAGCGCGCTATGCCTGCGATTGGCCGTGCAACAGCGGTTGTCTTGACAAGGCGGCTCCTATACCATTTCGCTCCACCTTGAGTGAGGATTCTCCATGCGTACGCCATTGATTGCCGGCAATTGGAAAATGAACGGTTCCAAGGCGCTCATCGATGCGTTTGGCCAAGCCTTTGCGTCAGCGGCGCTGCCCACGTCCATCGACGTGGTCGTGATTCCGCCGTTTCCCTATTTAGACGCTGCGCGTCAGGCGTTTAGCGGCACGCCGTTGCAGTTAGGGGCGCAAACGCTCAACCCCCACCCCGCCGGTGCGCATACCGGCGAAGTGAGCGGCGGTATGCTTAAAGAGGTTGGCGCGGCTTACGTACTGGTGGGACACTCGGAGCGTCGGCAGCTCTACCGTGAAAGCGATGAGCAGGTGTGTGACCGTCTATTGGCGGCGCTGGACGCCGGGCTTACGCCGATTTTGTGTGTGGGCGAAACGCTGGAAGAGCGCGATGCGGGCCACACGATGGACGTTGTGCTGGGCCAAGTAGGCTATATCATGGATCGCCTATCGCCTGCACAGCGCTTGCAGGTCGTCATTGCCTACGAGCCTGTTTGGGCCATCGGTACTGGTCGCACGGCGACGCCAGCGCAAGCGCAAGAGGTCATGGCAGGCATTCGTGCCTATCAGGCAGGGTTTGATGCGTCGCTTGCTGAGCAGCTGACACTGCTTTACGGCGGTAGCATGAACGCAAGTAACGCGGCTGAGCTGCTGGCTCAGCCGGACATCGACGGCGGTTTGGTGGGCGGTGCCTCGCTCAAAACCGACGATTTCTACGCCATTTGTCAGTCAGCAGGATAACTCCATGCAAGTTGCAATTCTTATGGTTCACGTGGTGATTGCGGTCGCCTTGGTTGTACTCATCCTGCTTCAGCAGGGTAAAGGTGCCGAAGCAGGCGCGGCCTTTGGTGGCGGTGCATCGCAAACGGTCTTTGGTTCACGGGGTAGCGGTAACTTTCTTTCCCGCACGACCGGCATTTTGGCCGCAGGCTTTTTCGTGACATCGATGGCGCTGGCGTACTTTGCCACTCAGGCAGGCCAAGCACCGGAAGCCGGTATTCCCGATGCGCGAATGATCGAGCAGCAGCAAAACGTTCCAACGCTTGACGACTCTCCTGCAAGTATGGATAATACCGCGCCAGTGCTAGAGGAAAGCAGCGAGTAACATCTTGATGTCGCTTTCTTTAGCCTCCCCTGATGCCGAAGTGGTGGAATTGGTAGACACGCTATCTTGAGGGGGTAGTGACCTTACGGTCGTGCGGGTTCAAGTCCCGCCTTCGGCACCATCTGATTCGCTGGTTTACCAGCTTCCCAGAATGTCAGGATTGGCACCTGAGACGTAAGACGCATTTGAAACAAGTGCTCGGAATGAGTTCTTGACGTAACCTCTTCAAGTGTCTATTATCGTCGATCTAGATTGATGCGGGGTGGAGCAGTCTGGTAGCTCGTCGGGCTCATAACCCGAAGGTCATCGGTTCAAATCCGGTCCCCGCTACCATTTAGTTAGTAACATGGATATGTCTACAAGTGATCAAGATGGTACTTGGTAAGACAGCGAAAAGTTCGCGACATGTTGCTAGAATGGTACTACAGGTTTCTTTCGAAAAGCCCCTTCCTGTGAAGGGGCTTTTTGTTAGTAGCTTTTTGTAAATAGCTTTTTGCGAGCCAAGAGTGTCTCACGAGCGGATGTTGTCCGAATAGCCAGAGACACATTCCCAGGTAATGCCAATCAGCCACCTAGCTTTTCTTATGACTCCTGGCCAGGTGCCTGATGCAACGGCTATAGGAGCTTTGTCTGTGGCCACAAAACACGCTGCGCTTCACGCGCTGATCGAACCTGTCGTTGCCGCCATGGGCTTCGAGCTATGGGGTATCGACCATATTTCCCAGGGCAAGCATTCGCGGCTGGTGATTTACATCGAGCGCGAGAGCGGTGTCAGCGTGGAAGACTGCGCTGATATTAGCCGTCAAGTCAGTGCCGTGATGGATGTGGAAGACCCGATTCCCGGCGAGTATCGCTTGGAAGTCTCGTCGCCCGGCATGGCACGCCCCCTCTACTCCCTGGATCACTTTATCCGCTATCAGGGCCATCAGGTGGCTCTGAAGCTGCGCGTCGCGTTTGATGGGCGTCGCAAATACCAAGGGCTCCTCGCAGGTGTCGAGGGTGATGAAGTGCTGCTGCAACTGGAAGGCGAAGAGTACTGCTTTCCTATCGAAAGCATCGATTCTGCGCACGTTGTCCCGCAGTTCGACGAATAATACGGGTCGCGGCTTCCGGCAGGCGCCGGGATGATGCACAAAAGGACAGGTTTTCTGGCGAGGCAAACGCATGAGTAAAGAAATTTTAATGGTCGTGGACGCGATCTCTAATGAAAAAGGCGTCCCCCGCGATGTCATCTTCGAAGCGGTAGAAGCCGCGCTGGCCAGCGCGTCGCGCAAGCGTTTTGAGCATGAAGAGGCCAATGTGCGCGTGCATATCGATCGCCGCACGGGCGACTACGATACGTTCCGCTACTGGACCGTGGTCGAAGATGACGAATTCGAAACGCCAGACTACGAAATCAAAGAGAGCATCGCCGAGCAGCGCGATCCGCCGCTGAAACTGGGCGACGTGGTCGAGCAAAAGATCGAAAACGCCGTGTTTGGGCGCATTGCTGCGCAAACCGCCAAGCAGGTGATCGTGCAGAAGGTGCGTGAAGCCGAGCGCGCCGAAGTCGTGCGTCAATACGCCGATCGTGAAGGCGAGCTGGTGGCGGGTATCGTCAAGAAGACTACCCGTGACGGTCTGATCATCGACCTAGGTGAGAACGCCGAAGCGTTTTTGCCGCGCAACGAGATGATTCACGGCGAGCGCTACCGGATGAACGAGCGCGTACGTGCACTGCTGGTCAAAGTCGATCCGGATGCTCGCGGTGCTCAACTGCAGCTTTCGCGTACCTGTCCTGAGTTCATCATCGAACTGTTCAAGATCGAAGTGCCGGAAATCGCCGAGCAGCTGATCGAAATCAAGGGTGCCGCTCGCGATCCGGGGTCACGGGCGAAGATCGCCGTGAAAACCAATGATCGTCGCATCGACCCCGTCGGTGCCTGTGTCGGTATGCGCGGTTCTCGCGTTCAGGCGGTCTCTTCTGAATTGCAAAACGAGCGCGTAGACATCGTCCTGTGGGACGACAATCCCGCACAGCTGGTGATCAACGCCATGGCACCGGCCGATGTGGCGTCTATCCTAGTGGACGAAGACGCGCATGCCATGGACGTCGCAGTGGCTCAGGACAACCTGGCACAGGCGATTGGCCGTAGCGGCCAGAACGTACGTTTGGCGTCTGAGTTGACCGGCTGGCGGATCAACGTCATGACCGAAGACGAAGCCGAGTCCAAGCGCGAGCAGGAAATCGACAGCTTAGTGGATTCGTTCGTCCAGCACCTGGGTGTCGATGAAGACGTCGCTCGATTGCTGGTGGAAGAAGGGTTCACCACCCTGGAAGAAGTTGCCTACGTGCCGCTGGAAGAGATGCTCGAAATCGAAGAGTTCGACGAAGAGCTGGTAGAAGAGCTGCGTGCACGTGCGAAAGACGAGCTGCTGACGATGGCCATTGCCTCGGAAGAAGCGCTAGACGGTGCCCAGCCAGCGGACGACCTGCTGGAAATGGACGGCATGGAGCGCCACCTGGCCTTCATCCTGGCTAGCCGCGGCATTGTCACAATGGAAGATCTCGCCGAGCAGTCTGTCGACGATCTGGTCGATATCGAGGAGTTGGACGAAGCGCGCGCAGCGGCACTGATCATGACTGCCCGTGCGCCCTGGTTTGAAGTCGATGACGCATCGGACTCAAACACACAGTAAACAGGTCACGGGCTGAGGAGGGTCACTATGTCAGATATGACAGTTAAAGATTTTGCAGTAAAGGTGGGCCGCGATGTGCCCCGCCTCTTGGAACAGATGAAAGAAGCCGGTTTGAAACACCGTTCAGAAAGCGACGCCGTCTCTGAAGACGACAAGCAGACGCTGCTGAGCTTTTTGAAGAAAAGCCACGGCGGCGGCGACAGCGAGCCGAGCAAGAATCGCATTACGCTGACCCGTAAAACCCGCAGCCGTATCAAGACCGGCGAGCGTGGTAAAACGATCGAAGTGCAGGTACGTAAGAAGAAAACGTACGTCAAGCGTGAGGAGGAAGAGAAGCCGAAAGCGCCTGAGCCCAAGCACTCTGGTCCGCGTCAGCTAGTGGGCGACATGGCAGAAGCGGAAGCCGAGCGTAAAGCACGCGATGCCCGCGCCGCGGAAGAAAAAGCCGCAGCGGCCAAAGCCAAGGCTGCCGAAGATGCCGCGCGTAAAGAAGCGGAAGAGCAGGCTAAAGCCAAAGCCGCTGAAGTGCCGGATATCGAAGTGCCCGAGCTGGAAATCGACGATACGCCAGCGGCCGATGACCTGCCGCCTGCACCGCCGAAAGAGGGTCGTACCGACCGTCGTACCGCACCGCCCAAAAAGGCGGCTGCGAAGAAGAAAGGTCGTGACGACGATGACGATCGCGGCGATCGCGAAGAGCGTAAGCGTGGCGGCGGCAAGAAAGTGAAGCGTGCCGAGCGCCGTGGCGGACGCCGCGGTGGCGCAAGCCAAAGCGGCAACGGCAAGCACGGCTTCCAGAAGCCGACTCAGCCGATCGTGCGTGAAGTCTCGATTCCTGAGTCCATCAGCGTTGCTGAGCTGGCCGACAAGATGTCGATCAAGGCCAACGAAGTCATCAAAGCCATGTTCACCATGGGCGCGGCGGTGACCATCAACCAGACCATCGATCAGGATACCGCCGCGATCGTGGTGGAAGAGATGGGCCACAAGGTCAAACTGGTGAAGGATGACGCGCTGGAAACGGAAATGCTGGAAGGCATCTCCTACGAAGGCGAAGAGATCACCCGCTCACCGGTCGTCACCGTCATGGGTCACGTCGACCACGGTAAGACCTCGCTGCTGGACTACATCCGTCGTGCAAAAGTCGCCACTGGCGAAGCGGGCGGTATTACCCAGCACATCGGTGCCTACCATGTGGAAGATGACCACGGTGGCGTGACCTTCCTGGATACCCCGGGTCACGCGGCGTTTACCGCCATGCGTGCTCGCGGTGCGAAAGCCACCGACGTGGTCATCCTGGTGGTGGCGGCCGACGACGGCGTGATGCCGCAAACCATCGAAGCCGTCGAGCACTCGAAAGCCGCTGGCGTACCGATGGTCGTGGCCGTGAACAAGATCGATAAGCCCCAGGCCGATCCCGATCGTGTCAAAAACGAGCTGTCTCAGCACGGCGTCATCTCGGAAGAGTGGGGCGGTGATACACAGTTTGTTCACGTCTCTGCGAAGAGCGGTGAAGGCATCGAAGACCTGCTGGAAGCGATTCAGCTCGTGTCCGAGGTTCTCGAACTCAAAGCCGTGCCGTCTGCGCCGGGTAAAGGGGTCGTCGTCGAGTCGCGCCTGGACAAAGGTCGCGGTCCGGTCGCTACCGTGCTGGTACAAAACGGTACGCTAAAGAAGGGCGACATCGTCCTGGCGGGCCTGCACTACGGCCGCGTTCGTGCGCTGACCAACGAGCTGGGCAAGCAAGTCGATACCGCAGGCCCCGCCATGCCGGTCGAGATCCAGGGCCTGGATGGTACGCCGGATGCCGGTGACGACTTCATGGTCGTGGCCGACGAGAAGAAGGCCCGCGAAGTAGCTAACTTCCGTCAGGGTAAATACCGCGAAGTGCGTCTGGCACGTCAGCAGAAGGCCAAGCTGGAGAACATGTTCAGCCAGATGGGCCAAGACGAAGTGGCCAAGGTCAACATCGTCCTCAAAGCCGACGTACAGGGCTCGCTGGAAGCGATCAAAGGCGCCTTGGAAGAGCTCTCCACCGAAGAAGTACAGGTGGCCGTGGTCTCCTCTGGTGTGGGGGGTATCACCGGTACCGACGCCAACTTAGCGCTGGCCTCGGAAGCCATCGTGGTGGGCTTCAACGTCCGTGCCGATGCCGCTGCTCGTGAGATCATCGAGCGTGAAGGTCTGGATCTGCGCTACTACAGCGTCATCTACCACCTGATCGACGAAGTCAAACAGGCGATGAGCGGTATGCTCGCCCCCGAGTGGAAAGAAGAGATCGTGGGTGTGGCCGAAGTACGCGACGTGTTCCGCGCGCCGAAGATCGGTGCGGTGGCTGGCTGTATGGTCGTCGAAGGCACCGTGTCGCGCAGCAAGCGTATCCGCGTTCTGCGTGACAACGTGGTCATCTACGAAGGTGAGCTCGAATCGCTGCGCCGCTTCAAAGACGACGTTCAAGAAGTGCGTAACGGTATGGAGTGTGGCATCGGCGTGAAGAACTACAACGATGTCCAGGTCGGTGACAAGATCGAAGTCTTTGACCAAGTGAAGGTCGAGCGCAGCCTGTAAGGCCGCGCGAGGAGCAACCATGCGCGAATTTAAGCGTACCGACCGAGTAGCCGACCAGCTCCAAAAGGAGCTGGCGGTACTGATCCAACGCGAAGTGAAAGACCCGCGCTTGGGCATGGTCACGGTGAGCGGAGCAACCGTCAGTCGTGACCTTGGCTACGCCGATATCTACGTCACCCTGCTGGGTGAACAGGATCCCGAGCGTATCAAGGAGAACCTGCAGGTACTGAAACGTGCAGCAGGGTTTCTGAGAAGCCAAATCGCCCAGCGCATCAAGCTGCGTCACGTACCCGAGCTGCGCTTTCATTTCGATGAAAGCGTGGTGCGCGGCCAGCACCTCTCATCGCTGATCGACGAAGCGGTCTCATCTGACCGTGCCCGTCAAGCGGAAGACGAGGGCGGCAGTGAAGAGCAAGGTGAGGAGACGCGCTAATGGCCCGTCGCCGTCGCGGATTGCCGGTCAATGGCGTGGTGCTGCTGGATAAGCCGAAAGGCCTCTCCAGCAATCACGCGCTGCAGCGTGTGCGCCGTCTGTTCGACGCGCAAAAAGCCGGGCATACCGGCACGTTGGACCCGATGGCGACAGGCTTGCTGCCTATCTGCCTGGGAGAGGCCACCAAGTTTTCCGCGCACCTGCTGGAAGCCGACAAGATGTATCGCACCCGGGTCGAACTGGGGGTGATCACCGACACCGGCGATGCTGAAGGCACGGTGCTGGAGCGTCGCGAGGTGCCAAGCCTTGCGGTCGAGGACATCGAATCCGTCTTGACGCGTTTTCGCGGTGAGATCGATCAGGTGCCCCCCATGTACTCGGCGCTCAAGCATCAGGGCAAAAAGCTCTACGAGTTGGCCCGCGAGGGGAAACAGGTTGAGCGTGCAGCGCGGCGGGTAAGCGTGTATGATGCGCGCCTGCTTTCGTTCGAGGGCACGGCGTTCGAGCTGGAAGTCAGCTGCAGCAAAGGCACGTACATCCGCACGTTGGCGGAAGACATTGGCCACGCGCTGGGCTGTGGTGCCCATATCAGCCAGCTACGTCGGCTCAAAACCGGGCCGTTCGATGGCGATGCGATGTGGACACTCGAGGCGCTGGAAGCCCTCGTCAGCCAAGCCGACCGCGAGGCAGAACTGATGCCCGTGGACGTGCTGGTCGATCACCTGCCGTCGCTTAGCGTCGATGACACTTCGTTTGGCCGACTGGCCCACGGGCAGTCAGCCACGCTCGCCATCGATGACCTGGCCCCCGATGCGTTGGCACGACTTTATTACGCCGAGACGTTTATCGGCCTTGGCGTTGTAAAAGGGCCGCAGGAAGTGGCCCCCAAGCGGCTGTTAAGTACGGTCGCTATCTCGTAAAGCGTTGCAAGGATGTGGCGATTTGCGCGAAAATAGTCGCCTGAGACTGCAAATATGCGTGGTCTCACCCATTCATTTTTAGGCATATTGCTTACTGGAGAGACAGATGGCATTAACCGCTGAGAAAAAGGCCGAGATCGTCAACGAATACGGCCGCGGCGATAACGATACCGGTTCCCCTGAAGTTCAGGTTGCACTGCTGAGCGCCAACATCAACGGCCTGCAGGACCACTTCAAGACCAACAAGCAGGATCACCACTCTCGTCGTGGTCTGATCCGCATGGTAAACCAGCGTCGTAAGCTGCTGGACTACCTGAAGCGTAAAGATTTCGAACGCTATCAGTCTCTGATTCAGCGTCTGGGTCTGCGCCGCTAAGTTCTTAACGGCCATGATCTAAAACGGGCAGCTCCTTGTGGGCTGCCCGTTTTTTTGTTTCTGGTAGCCGTACGGCGCGTCAACGCCTAGAATGGTGGCGAGTCAAACGACCCAAGCGAAAAGACAAGTAGCTATTAATGTTAAAGGAAGTAGCCGTGAATCCGGTCAAAAAAACGTTCCAATACGGTCGCAGCACCGTCACCCTCGAAACTGGGCGTATCGCTCGCCAAGCCACTGGTGCCGTGATGGTCACCATGGACGAAACCGTCGTGCTGTGTACGGTGGTGGCGAAGAAAGACGTCAACCCAGGCCAGCCCTTTTTCCCGCTCTCGGTACACTACCAAGAGAAAACCTACGCTGTGGGTAAAATCCCCGGTGGTTTCTTCAAGCGTGAAGGCCGCCCGACGGAGAAAGAGACCCTCACGTCGCGTTTGATCGACCGTCCGATTCGCCCGCTGTTTCCTAAAGGTTTCATGAACGAAGTGCAGGTCATCTGTACCGTTCTCTCCACCGACCGTAACCACGATCCGGATATCGCGGCCATGCTGGGCACCTCGGCAGCGCTGAGTATTTCTGGCGTACCGTTCAATGGCCCGATTGGTGCCGCCCGCGTTGGCTTCAACGAAGAGCAAGGCTACTTCCTGAACCCCACCGTTGAAGAGCTGACGACCTCCGAGTTGGACATGGTCGTGGCCGGTACCGAAAACGCCGTGCTGATGGTGGAGTCCGAAGCGCAAGAGTTGCTCGAAGACGAAATGCTGGGTGCCGTACTGTTTGGCCACCAGGAGATGCAAGTCGCGGTCAACGCCATCAAAGAGCTGACCGCTGAAGCCGGTAAGCCGCGCTGGGAGTGGCAGGCACCGGCAGAAAACGTGGCGCTGAAAACGGCCATGGCCGATGCCTTTGAAGCCAAAGTGGGCGAGGCTTATCGCATCACCGACAAGATGGCCCGCCAAGATGCACTCGCGGCGCTGAAAGACGACGCCGTCGAGCAGTTGGCGGCCGCGGAAGGCGAAGAGGAAGCGGAAGGCAAGTTCAGCAAGGATGACGTGAAAGGCGCGTTCGCAGCGCTTGAGAAGCGTGTGGTGCGTTCCCGCGTGGTCAAGGGCGAGCCGCGTATCGATGGCCGCGACAACGTCACCGTGCGTCCGCTGAACATCGAAGTCGGCGTGCTGCCGAAAACTCACGGTTCGGCCATCTTCACCCGTGGTGAAACCCAGGCGATTGCCGTGGCGACACTGGGTACACTGCGTGATTCGCAGCTGATCGAGTCGCTGGAAGGCGAGCGTAAAGACCGCTTCATGCTGCACTACAATTTCCCTCCCTACTCGGTGGGTGAAGCTGGCTTCATGGGTGGCCCGAAGCGTCGCGAAATCGGTCACGGCCGTTTGGCGCGTCGCGGTGTCCAAGCGATGCTGCCGTCTGAAGAAGAGTTCCCCTACACCATTCGTGTGGTGTCGGAAATCACCGAATCCAACGGCTCTAGCTCCATGGCGTCCGTGTGTGGCTCCTCGCTGGCGTTGATGGATGCGGGCGTTCCGCTGAAAGCCCCGGTGGCGGGTATTGCCATGGGCCTCGTCAAAGACGAAGACGGCTACGCGGTGCTGACCGATATCCTGGGTGACGAAGACCACCTGGGTGACATGGACTTCAAAGTGGCCGGTTCTGAAGAAGGCGTCACTGCCCTGCAGATGGACATCAAGATCGAGGGCATCAACGAAGAGATCATGGAGACTGCGCTGCAGCAGGCCCACGAGGCGCGCATCGGTATCCTGGCGCAGATGAACGCCGTGATCAGCCAGAGCCGTAACGAGGTGTCGGAAAACGCCCCCTCCATGGCGACGATCAAAATCGATCCGGACAAGATTCGCGACGTCATCGGCAAGGGCGGCGCCACCATCCGCAAGATTTGCGAAGACACCGGCGCATCGATCGATCTTGATGACGATGGCACCGTTCGCATCTACGCCGAAGACAAAGCTGCTGCCAAGAAAGCGATCGATACCGTACTGGCGATCACCGCCGAAGCGGAAATCGGCAAGCTGTACAAAGGCAAGGTCGTACGTATCGCCGACTTTGGTGCGTTCGTGAACATCATGCCGGGAACCGATGGCCTAGTGCACATCTCGCAAATCGTCCAGGAGCGCGTCAATAACGTGCGCGACTTCCTGAACGAAGGCGACGATGTCATCGTGAAGGTGCTGGATATCGACAACCGCAACCGCGTGAAGCTCTCGATCAAAGAGATCACCGAAGAAGAGAAAGCAGCGTTTGAAGCTGCCGAGGCGGACGTCGCTAGCTAACTAGCGCTCAGCGTAGGATTCACCGCCCCCGCAGCCCTTGGCTGTGGGGGCGGTGTCGTTTTGATAGGTCAGGAATGCGAGGACATAGCATGGAGCAGCAGGAATCGCCGCGTTGGTGGGCGGTGGTGGCCGTGATGATCGGCATTTTTTTGTTGGTGACCGCAGAGCAACTACCTATCGGCTTGCTCTCTCAGGTGGCAGAGTCGATGGGCGTGACCCCGGGTATGGCAGGGTTGATGGTGACGGTGCCCGGCGTCGTGGCGGCGTTTTCAGCGCCGCTGCTGCCGGTGGCGGTAGGGCGTCTCGATCGCCGTATCATGCTGACGCTGATGATGGCAGTGATGGTGCTGGGCAGCGTGCTCTCCGCCATGGCCAGCAACTTTGCCCTACTTTTGGCGGCGCGAGTGTTGGTGGGGATCAGTATCGGCGGTTTTTGGGCCATTGCGGGCAGTATTGCGCCACGCCTGGTGCCTAGCGATCAGGTATCGCGGGCCATGACCATCATTTTTGGCGGCGTGGCGGCGGCCTCGGTGCTCGGCGTACCGTTGGGCACGCTGCTGGGTGATATCAGTAACTGGCGCGTGGCCTTTGGTGCCTTGGGGGGCTTGAGTTTGCTCACGGCGTTGGCGCTTTGGCGCTGGCTACCGCCACTGCCGCCCCGAGAGCCGGTGCGGCTTCGGGTGCTGGCGCAACAGCTAAAGAATCGTGGCGTGCGGGTAGCCGTGTTGACCACGGGGTTTGTCGTGGTTGGCCACTTTGCGGCCTACACCTTCATTAGTCCTATTTTGCAAGAGATCAGTGGGGTCGCGCAGCGCCATGTCGGAAGCCTGCTGCTGCTGTACGGTGCGTCGGGAATTTTGGGCAATATCGTTGCGGGGATGTTTGCTGGCCGTCACCCGTACCGTGCGGTGCTCGCGATTCCTAGCGTACTGCTGGTGGTCGTGGCGATCTTCCCGGTGGTAGGCGTAGAGCCGACTAGTGGCGTGCTGCTGTTAATGCTGTGGGGCGCTGTATTTGGCAGCGTATCAGTGAGTATTCAGACGTGGATTCTACGCACGGCGCCCAACACGGAAGCCGCCACGGCGTTAATGGCGTTCGTCTTCAACATGTCGATTGGCCTTGGGGCCATGGTAGGTGGTCAAGTGGTCGATGGCACTAGTCTACCGGTGACGATGTGGGTCGCCTCGGGATTGTTCCTCATGGGCGTGCTATTGGTATGGCGAACGCCGTCGCGCATCGTTGGTGAAAAGCGCCGCTAATACGCGGTAGGCAAAAAAAGCCCCCACCATGGCGGGGGCACGCTTTAGCAAGGCACAGCGGGCGTTACGGACGCTCGATGGCCAGGGCAACCCCTTGGCCGCCGCCAATACATAGCGTCGCCAAGCCTTTTTTGGCATCGCGAGCAATCATTTCGTGGAGTAGGGTCACCAGCACGCGGCAGCCCGACGCACCGATGGGGTGACCTAGCGCGATGGCGCCGCCGTTGACGTTCACCTTCGACGTGTCCCAGCCCAGCTCTTTATTGACCGACAGCGCTTGAGCAGCGAAGGCTTCGTTGGCTTCGACGAGGTCTAGGTCATCCAGGCTCCAGCCCGCTTTTTCCAGGCATCGACGGGTGGCAGGGGCCGGTCCGATCCCCATGATGGCCGGGTCGACGCCTGCGTTGGAGTAGGCGGCAATGCGGGCTAGGGGCTCCAAGCCAAGCTCTTTGGCTTTTTCCGCCGAGCAGAGCATAACCACGGCCGCGCCGTCGTTCAGCGACGAGGCGTTACCCGCCGTCACGGTGCCGTCTTTCTTGAACGCAGGACGCATGCCAGCCAGCTTGTCTGCCGTGACTTCGCGAGGGTTTTCGTCGGTATCGAACACCACCGGGTCGCCTTTACGCTGCGGCACCTCGACCGGCACGATCTGGCCTTTGAATTTACCCTCTTTGATGGCGGCAGCGGCTTTTTGCTGGGACGCGGCGGCAAAGTCGTCCATCTCTTCCCGGGTGATGCCGTACTTCTCTGCTAGATTTTCGGCAGTAATGCCCATGTGGTAGTTATTGAAAGCATCCCACAAGCCGTCGTGCACCATGGAGTCGATAGCTTTCCAATCGCCCATGCGCTGGCCGTTGCGCGAGTTCGGCAGGATGTGTGGAGAGGCGGACATGTTCTCCTGGCCACCGGCCAGCACGATCTCGGCATCGCCGCAGCGGATGGCTTGGGTCGCCAGATGCAGCGCTTTCAAACCCGATCCACACACTTTATTGATCGTCATGGCCGGGACGGTGTCTGGCAGGCCTGCCTTGATGGCTGCTTGGCGCGCCGGGTTTTGGCCAACGCCTGCGGTCAGCACCTGGCCCAGCAGCACTTCGTCGATCTGCTCCGGCGCAACGCCGGTGGAAGCGATAATGTCTTTGATGACCAGCGCACCCAAATCGCTAGCTGGAATCCCGGCGAGTGAACCCCCAAAACTACCTACAGCGGTGCGGCGAGCCGCCACAATGACCACGTCTTGCATACAATAACTCCTTGAGTAAGTGTCGCATCGTTCCTACGGCAGATAGACGTGTCGCCTATCCATTGTTGTTAGCGTCGTTATTAGCGTGTCGTGTCAGGCTTGGCTATCAGCATAGGGGAAGGTTGTGCATTGCGGCAATACGCTTTTAACGCCAATAAAAAACGGGCCGATCAACGGCCCGTTCTTAGCGCGTCAGTTGGCTTACGCCAGCTGTACCGGAATGGCGTTACTGGTATGGCTGACGTGGTTGCCTTCCTGTAGATACACCAGCGCGGGCTGATGATTCTCCAGCTCGGCCTCCGAGTAGTGCGCATAGCTGCAAATGATGATGCGATGCCCCGGCGAGGCCAAGTGCGCTGCCGCGCCGTTGATCGAGATCAGGCGCGATCCCTCTTCGCCACGGATGGCGTAGGTGGTGAAGCGCTCGCCGTTCTCGACGTTGTAAATCTGGATCTGTTCGTTTTCGCGGATACCGGCCATATCCAGCAGGTCGCCGTCGATGGCGCACGAGCCTTCGTAGTTGAGAACGGCATGGGTAACGCGGGCCATGTGCAGCTTGGCTTTTAGCATGATGGTGTGCATGGAAACTCCTGAGTAACGGGCAAGCCTTGCAGGCTAGCGACGAGCAGCGCTGGGTAGCTGCACGCTGAGATTGTCAATGAGCCGGGCAGGACCGAGCTTGGCGGCGGCGAGCAGTACGGCATGACGCGTAGTATCGGTGACCGGGCCAAGGGTAGCATCCCTGAGTTCGAGGTAATCCGGCGTAAAGCCGGCATCATACAGCGCCGTTTTACCCCGGTGTAGTACCTGTTCGGCGGATTCCCCTCGTGCCAGCGCATCACGCAGTTCGCACAGCGTTTTGTAGAGCATCGGCGCCGTGGCGCGCTCCTGCGCGCTGAGATAGCCGTTGCGGGACGAAAGGGCCAAGCCATCGTCGGCGCGCACGATCGGCACGCCGATGATCTCGATGGGCATGTGCAGGTCGGCCACCAGCTTACGAATCACCGCCAGTTGCTGATAATCCTTTTCACCAAAGCAGGCGACGTCCGGCTGCACCAGGTTGAATAGCATGCTCACCACGGTGGAGACGCCGTCGAAGTGGCCGGGGCGCGAGCCACCGCAAAGCCCGTCGCCGACCTCGGGTACGTGGACACGGGTTTGCGCATCCAAGCCGTTGGGGTAAAGGGCGCTCACCGTGGGGGCAAACAGCAGGTCACAGCCGGCGTCGGTGAGCTGGCGCTGGTCGGCGTCGAACGTGCGCGGATAAGCGTCTAGATCTTCACCTGGGCCAAACTGCATGGGATTGACGAACAGGCTAGACACCACCACGTCGGCGTGCTGGCGGGCGGTGGCGATCAAAGCCAGATGGCCAGCATGCAGGTTGCCCATGGTCGGTACCAGCGCAATGCGCTGGCCCTTTTGGCGATAGTCGCGCAGCGTGGCGCGAAGCTCGGATATGTCTCGCAAAGTGCGCATAGTGAAGTCGCTGTTGCTCACTGAAAAACGGTTACGTAAAGCAGTTACTTAAAAACAGTGCTCTGGAGCGGGGAACGCTCGGGACTTGACCGCTTCATGGTACTGCTCGAAAGCACCCTGAATGGAGCTCGCCTCCGCCATGAAGTTCTTCACGAAGCGCGGTGTGCGGCCGTGGGTAACGCCCAGCACGTCGTGCATCACGAGAATTTGGCCGTCGGTATCCGGGCCTGCGCCGATCCCAATGACCGGCACGTCCAGCGCTTCGGTCACTGCTTTGCCCAAGCTGGCGGGCACGCACTCCAGCAGAATCACCGAGGCGCCTGCCTCGACCAGCACTGTCGCATCGTGGATGATCTGCTCGGCTTGCGCCGCTTCGCGGCCCTGCACTTTATAGCCACCCAGTTGGTAAACGGTTTGCGGCGTCAAACCCAAATGGGCGCACACCGGTACACCGCGGCGCGTCAGTTCGCGAATGCCGTCGGCCATCCACGCTTCGCCCTCTACCTTGACCAGTTCCGCGCCTACTCGCATGAGCGCCGCGCCATCTTCTAAAAGGCGTTCGGTGGTGGCATTGCTCATGAACGGTAGGTCGACCATCAGCAAGCTGTGGCCTTTGCCGCGTGCGGCACAGCGGGTGTGGTAACAAATGTCATCGATGGTTACGGGCAAGGTGCTGCTGTGCCCCTGTAACACCATTCCCAGGGAGTCGCCTACCAGCAGGACATCGATACCCGCGGCGCTAGCAGCATGGGCAAAGGAGGCATCGTAAGCAGTCAGGCAGCTGAACGTTTCACCGGCGCGTTTATACGCCTGCAGGGTGCTCAGGGTGACGGTTTTCATGGCGTGCTCTCATTCAAACGTTATGGGGCCGATGCGGCGAGTGCGCACGAGGCGCCTGCGCTCTGCTCGGCCATTATTATCGCAGCGTCCCTGCCTGCGCGATGTGGCGTAACCGGCAATTGTTACCTGATTGGGGGCGTGGTGTCGAGATTTGTGTCAGATGGTAGCAGTGGCGGTGACATCGGTAGCACTTAAGTGCCGAATATCGCTCGTATTGAGGCGCGACAGCCACGCTTCGAGCGGTTGCTGGTGCAGCGTGATGGGCTGCTGAAGCGCCGTGGCGACCTCTGCCAGCGGTACGAGTACGAAAGCGCGGGCGTGCATCTGCCCATGAGGTACGGTCAAGCGGGGGTGCTGCAGGATATGTTCGCCGTAAAGCAGCACATCTAGGTCCAGCGTGCGTGGCCCCCAGTGGCGTAACCGCCGCCGCCGATGGCGCTGCTCCAGCGCCTGTAGCTGGTCGAGGAGCGCCAGCGGCGATAGACGTGTCTCCAAACAGGCGACGGCATTGATGAAGTCCGGCTGATCTTGAGGGCCGATGGGCGCCGTGGCGTAGAGCGACGAACTGGCCACTTGCCGTGACAACGGCAAGGCGGCCAATTCCTGGAGCGCCTGCTGCACCTGCCCAATGGGATTCTCTAAGTTGCTGCCAAGGCCGATATAGCAACGAACGGCGTTATTCACTGTTTGCCTTCCGCGGTTTGCGGCGCTTTTTACGACGGCGGTCGCCTTGGCTGGCCGGGTCGCTGCCAACCTTTTGCAACAGGCGACGCTGTTCGTGATCGTCGCCTTTCTGGAAGGCATCCCACCAGTCGCCAAGGCCGCGAGGAATTTCGCCCGCCTGCTCACGTAGTATCAGCAGGTCAAAGGCGGCGCGAAAGCGCGGATGTTCACGGGTTTGGAACGCGCGCTTGCCCCGGCGCATCGGCAGGCGTGCCTGCAGCTCCCAAATTTCGCGCATGGGGATGCCAAACCGTTTGGGAATGGAGGTGTGCTGAAGCTGGCGCGATACGACCTGCTGAGCGGCGGTTTGTAGGGCGGGCACGGCAGGCATGCCCTCGCGCTCGAGCTCGGCCTGACGATGCACCACGGGAGCCCATAAAAAAGCCGCCAGCAGGAAGGCGGGCGTGACCGGGCGGTCGTCGGCAATGCGCTTGTCGGTATTGGCGAGCGCCTGCTCGATGAGTTCCTCTGCCCAGGCGGCGTCGGCCATGGCCTCTTCCGCTTCTGGAAAGAGCATGCCAAACAGGTTGTAGTGGCTCAGCAGGCGGAAAGTGATTAGCCCGTGGCCGGACATGAAGAGTTTGAGCACTTCATCGAACAGGCGTGCTGGCGGAATTTGCAGCAGCAGCGGCGCGAGGTCGTACATGGGCGCTTCGGTGGCAGGCTCGATGGTGAAGTCGAGCTTGGCCGCGAAGCGAACCGCGCGCAGCATCCGTACCGGGTCTTCACGGTAGCGGGTCGCGGGGTCGCCAATCAGCCGCAGCGTGCGTGATTCGATGTCCCGCGCCCCGTTGGCAAAATCATGGATCGTGAAATCGGCAATGTTGTAGTAGAGCGCATTGACCGTGAAGTCGCGGCGCAGCGCGTCCTCTTCGATATTGCCCCATACGTTGTCCCGCAGCAGCAGGCCATCGTCCGACTGGTGAGCGATATGGTCGCCGTGCTCGTCCTGGGGTTTACCACGGAAGGTGGTTACCTCGATGACTTCGCGGCCAAAGCGCACGTGAACGATGCGGAAACGGCGGCCAATCAGGCGTGAGTTGCGAAATAGGTCGCGCACCTGCTCGGGCGTTGCGTTGGTGGCAACATCGAAGTCTTTCGGCATTTTGCCCAGCAGTGCGTCGCGAATGCAGCCACCGACAAGATAGGCATCGAAACCAGCCCCATTGAGGCGGTACAGCACCTTGAGCGCGGCTTCACTGATTTGCTGACGAGAAACGGGATGCTCGGAGCGCGGAATAATACGAGGGCTGGGCGCATCGGAGGCGCTCTCTGGGGAATCGAGCAGGGATTTCAAGTGCTCTCCCGGACTATGTAATAAACGGGTAAATCCTTTAAACATGCGGCGATGTCGACTCGCAGTGTAGCGAAAACGGGTTCGAAAAACGTGACCGTATGGAGGACGGTAAGGGGTTGAGTGTATCCGACCCCCTGGGGCTTGCAAAGAGCGGTATGCAAAGAGCCGCCGACCAGAGCGTCGATGGGTGCCCATAAACGCGGAAAGGGGAGGCTACGTGAGCCTCCCCTATAAAGCAGACAATCAGCGTCCATGCTGCTGTTTTTATTCATGATGGCACATCGCCCTGAATACGCACCGCAGTCGGCAGGCGTAAAGAACCACTCTGATTCCGACCGCCTCGTATTCAAAACAATAATCCAACCGCGAACTTTTCTCTCCCGGCGAGTTGTTATTGGCTCCGGGGGTGTACACGTATGCTGCTATTGTTGTTGTTTGGGTGCAGACCCTTGTGTACGTCGCGTCCTTATTTGGGCACTTGCTGACTGTTGTTATTGTTCGCTGCGCTTTGTTGCATGGCTCCGCTTAGTGGCCTTGTGCTGCGCATGCAAGTAATGAGACTCAAGCCTGTTGTTCTTATTCGTGCCGTTATCTCTACCTGGCCCTGTTGTTTTTGTTTTGGCTCAGGTCGGGGCGGTGTCATGTTGTTCTTGTTAGCGACTTACCGCGCTGCCCAGTTTGTTCTTCTTGCCTAGTAATAGTGCACTCGCCGTGCCACTCATTTGATACCCCATGTATTTCAGTGGTTTGGCGATTTTTGGGTAGGCCAGGGAACTATTTGGAAGAGAAAGTGTTACCCATTTTAGCGGCTATTTTGCGTGTCATTGTGTGGGAAGGTAACAGTGGTTGGGTAACGATTTTTGGATATTTCTCAGGTAAATCAATCTATTAGACGTTAGTCTTACGGTCAATGACTAACGTCTTGACCGCTCTTATGGGGGCTAGCTTTGTCGGCGAGCGGTTTTCTTTCTCGGAATGCCCAGCCGCTGGCGGCGCTCCCACAAATTTTTACGACTAATCCCTAGCTTCTGCGCTAGCTCGGTTTCGCTCATTTGATCCTGGTGTTCCAGCACGAAATGTTGGAAGTAGTCTTCCAGCGAGAGGTCGTCTTCGTCGATGGTCGCCGCAGTCTCGCTGGGGGATGGAGCCGCGCTGGGCGCTGGCGGGTGAGAACGGTTGGTGACCGGACCAAGCCCTAAATCGTCGGGATGAATCAAATGGCCTTCGGCAAGAATCACGCCGCGCTCTAGCGCATTTTCCAGCTCGCGCACGTTACCGGGCCAGGGGTAGTCGCGTAGATCCTGGCGGGCCGCTCTGGAGAGCCGTAGTCCTGGGCGTTCGTGGCGCTTGCAGGCCTTTTCCAGCAGGATGTCAGCGATTTTGAGTACGTCGTCTTCGCGCTCGCGCAGCGGTGGCAGGGCGATCTGCATCACGTTCAGCCGGTAGTACAAATCAAGCCGGAACTCGCCGCTTTTGGAAAGCGCGCGCAGGTCACGGTGAGTGGCGGCAATCAGGCGCACGTTCACATGGCGGGTTTCCACGGAGCCAATTTTGCGGATCTCGCCCTCTTGCAGTACCCGCAGCAATCGCGCCTGGGCGTCCAGCGGCAGCTCGCCAATCTCATCCAGAAAGAGCGTGCCGCCGTCGGCGGCTTCGACCAAGCCGGTGCGCGCCGCGCTGGCGCCGGTAAAGGCGCCTTTTTCGTGACCAAACAGCTCGGATTCGATCAGCGTTTCGGGAATCGCCGCGCAGTTCACGCAAATCAGCGGCGCTTTGGCGCGCTTGCTCTGCTGATGGATGGCGCGCGCGACCAGCTCCTTGCCAGTGCCAGATTCGCCTTGGATGAGCACGGTGACGTCCGCAGGCGCGGTTTTGCGGATGCGCGTGTACACCTCCTGCATGGCGGTACAGTCACCAATCATGGTTTGACGGCCGCCGCCCTCGTCGGTGACATCCGGCGGCGTGCCCTGCTGCATCGACTGCTTGTGCAGAATACGCTCGACGGTTTCCAGAAGCTCGGTGTGGTCGAAGGGTTTGGCGACATAGTCGACCGCGCCCTGCTTGAGCGCATCCACCGCCGAACGCATGCTGGCGTAGCTGGTCATGATCAGTACCGGAGCGGGGGCCGCCAGCTCAATGAGCGTCGTGCCCGGCTCCCCCGGCAGGCGCAGGTCGCTGATGATGAGGTCAAAGTCGCTGAGTGGCTGCGTGCGGGCCTCTTCGGCGCTGGCCGCTTCGCTGACACTGTAGTGATGACGTTCCAGTAAGCGCTTTAACGCGCTGCGAATAATCGCTTCATCTTCAACAATCAGTATCCTGGGCATGGGGCAAGTGATCATCCTGTTGGTAAAGCGGTAGCCATAGCGTAATGGCCGTGCCGCGAGGCTTTCCGGGAGGTGGCGAAGCGACCTCTATTTTGCCTTGGTGCTCATTGATAATTTGATACGCCAACGATAGCCCAAGTCCGGTGCCTTCACCCGCCGGTTTGGTGGTGGTGAACGGTTCGAACAGGCGGTGTTTGACGCTGGGGTCGATCCCATGGCCGTCGTCAACGACGCGCCACCAAGCGTGGCGGGCCTGAGTGCCTGCCTCAATTAGCACCGTTCCCTGGGGGGAGCAAGCATCCTTGGCGTTGCTCAGTAAATTTACCATGACTTGGGTTAGACGCTGAGCATCACCGCTCACCACAATGTCACTTGGGCAGTGATTGGTAAAGGTGACATCCTCCCCCGAGCGGGCTAAATGGATCAAGTGCAGGGCGTCGTCGCTGACCGTTTTCAGCGAGGCTGGGGCGGCAGGAAGCGGCAGTGCCGGGCGTCCGCCATGGGCAAAGCCCACCAGTGAGTTGACGATTTTAGTCACCCGCTGAGTGAGCTGCTGAATTTGGTCGGCGGTTTCCAAAAGCGCCGGGTCGTCGGTGTCGTAGCGCAGGTTTTGCGCCAGCGATGAGATGCCGGTAATCGGGTTGCCAATCTCGTGAGCGACCCCAGCGGCAAGCTGGCCAATGGAGGCGAGCCGCGCGGCGTGCACCAACTCCTCCTCCAGCCATTTCATCTCGGTGTGATCCTCGACCAGAATGACGCTGCCGCCGCGGCTATCGTGGCCGCGGAGCACCGCTTTATGCAGCGTCAAAAAGTAGTCTTTGCCGTGCAGCGTGACCGCCTGTTTGTACAGCGGCGTTTGGCTGGCGTTCAGCACGCTGCCCAGTAGCGTGGGCCAGGGCGGCGGCAGGCTGTCGCGCCGGGAGCCGATCACGCTATCGCCGCTGATGCCAGAGAGCTGGGAGAGCGCTTGGTTCCACATCAGCAGCTCATCGTCGTCGCCTAACACGCACAGCCCCACCGGCAGATAGGCCAGGGTTTGCCGATGGTGACGGCGCAGCCCGTCGAGTTCTCTGGCAAGCCCGGTGAGACGCGAGCGGTAGGCTTCTAAGCGGCTCTCGACAAAGTGGATGTCGTCGGTGACAGGAGCATCGTCGTGGCGGTAGGGCAGGTAGCGGTCGACGATATCCCGCGCCACCGACGGCCCCATCAGCCCTGATAAGTTGGCCTGAATACGGTCACGTAAACGGCGCAGCGCATAGGGTCGGCGCTCTTGCGGGGTCAGGTTGAGCGCTTTCAGGGCGCGGTCCACTTCGCGGCTGGCGGCTTCATCGCCAAGTGCCTGAGCCAAGTGGGCGGGGAAATCCCCCGCCGTGGCGGCTTCCAGCGGTAGGCGTTTCGAGCGGATGACCGCATCCACCGAGCAGGCTTCCGCCGCCGAGCGCTCGCCCTCGGAGATGCGCGTAAACAGCGACACCACGATCAGCAAGACGATATTCACCGCCAGCGAGATCAGCGTGGCGTTGTACCACGCGGGTGCATCGGCGGGCATCAACAGAGTGAACGGCAGTGCGGGAAGGGCGATATCGAACAGCAGCGGTAGCCATAATCCCCATAGCCAGACGCCAATACCGCCGATAAGGCCGGCAATCATGCCTTTGCGGTTGGCACCCGGCCAATAGAGCAGTGCTAGAAGGCCCGGCAAACACTGCGCCATGCCCACGAACGCGGCCAACCCGAGGTTCGTCAGGGAGTGATAGCGCCCGACGCTTTCGGCAAACAGCCAGCCACCGACAATCACGGCCCCGACCAGCCCCCGGCGCAGCCACAGCAGCCAGCCGTAGAGGTCGCTACGCGCCTCTGGCGGACGGGCGACCAGCACGATGTGGTTCAGTACCATGCCGGAGAGCGCGAGCGCAATCATCATCATGGTGCCGCTGGCGGCCGCCAAGCCCCCAATGAACGCCAGCGCGCCGACCCACCAGTGCTCGGTCATCAGGTACGCCGCGTAAGCGGCCAGCGGTACGCTCTCGTTGGCCGACTGCGCCGCCCACAGGATCATCGGCACCGGTAGCGCCATCAAGAGCAAAAAGAGCGGTAGCGTCCAGCTGGCTTGCAGCAAGGTATGGCGAGAGAGGCTTTCGGCAAAGGTGATCTGAAACAGGTGCGGCATCATAAAGGCCGCCGCGAAAAACAGCAGCAGAAGCGTGCGCCATTGGGGGGCTTCGAGCTGTGGGGTGGCGCTCTGGAGTGCCGCGCCCGGGCCTTCCAGCCAGCGCTGTAAGTCTTGAGGCCCATCAAACACCCACCACAAGGCAATGGCACCGAGCCCGAGCATGGCCAGGAGTTTGATCACCGATTCGAAGGCAATCACGCTCAGCAGCGTATCGTGGCGGTGCCGATGACTGTGGCGGGCGCCAAACAGCACGGCGCAGGCGGCAATGATGCCACAGAACAGCAGCGCTACCGCAGCACTGTAGCGACTGCCGGTCAGTAGTTGCACGGCGTCACTCAAGGTTTGCACCTGAATGCCCAGCAGCGGCAGCACGGCGAGCAGGCTCAAGAGCGTCACCAGCGTTCCCGCCCAGCGGGAGCGGTAGCGAAAGGCGAATAGATCCGCCAGTGAAGAGAGCTGGTAAGTGCGGGTAATGCGCTGAATCGGTACTAGCAGCACAGGGGCGAGTAAGAAAGCTCCCGCTGGCCCTAGGTAGTAAGCGAGGTAGCCAAACCCGGCATTCGCGGCGAGTTCGATGCTGCCGTAGATGGCCCAGGCGCTGGCGTATACGCCGAGCGCTAGGGTATACACCATCGGGTGGCGAGTAATGCGCACCGGCACCCAGCCCCGCTCGACGGCCATGCCACAGCCAAACAGCAGCCCAAGATAGCCAAGCCCCAGTAATACGACGCCTACTAACTCAGCGTTCATCCAACTTCCTCTTCTGCTCGAGCCATAGCGTCAGGGCAATCAGGACCCCCCAAATGGCAAACGGGCGGTACCAGGCCACGCTCGGGTCAGCCCAGCCATCCATGAACAGCGGGGAGAGAAGATACCCGCCAAAGACAAGAAATAGCATGATGCGGTAAACGTACATCTTACGGCTCCGGTGGCGAAGAGCGGTGGGCCTGCGGGGCCAGCTGGGCCACCGACCAGTGCTCGATGGCCCAGCGTAGCTGCACACTCGGCGCTTCATCGATTAGAGCCGGTGGCGGGGTCTGGTCGAGGAGTTGAAGCGCCTGAAATAGCTGGCGACGAATACCGCGGCTCTCCTCGGCCAGTGCAGGGGCGAGGTTTTGCTTGGAGAGCTTTTGGCCGTCCGCCGTGACTACCAGCGGCAGATGCAGGTAGCGCGGCGTGGGCAGCTGTAGCGCTGCCTGTAACTGCTGCTGCCAAGGCGTGTTATCCAGCAGGTCGTACCCCCGTACGACATCGGTGATGCCCTGATGGGCGTCATCCACGACTACCGCAAGTTGATAGGCCCATAGTTGATCTTTGCGTTTTAACACGACATCGCCCAGCTCGGTGGGATCGAAGCGCTGCTCGCCGAATAGCCGGTCGTGCCAGCCGACGGGGCGTTTGGCGAGGTCGCTGCGCAGCCGCCATGCGACCGGCTTGCTGGCATCGCGCACACCGTCTCGGCACCAGCCGGGGTAAATATCGTAAGCCTGCCACTGCTTGCGTGAGCAGCTACATGGATACGCCAGCCCCTGATCGATGAGCTGGTCCAGGGCTTGCTGGTAGGCATCATGACGATGGCGTTGCCATATTACCTCCCCATCCCATGTCAGGCCGAAGGCCTCTAGCTGGCGCAAGATGGTGCTGTCCGCGCCTTCTGGGCAGCGTGGTGGGTCGATGTCTTCGATCCGGAGCAGCCACTGGCCGCCCGCAGCGCGGGCATCCAAATAGCTGCCGAGCGCGGCAACCAGCGAGCCAAGATGAAGTGGCCCGGAGGGGGTGGGGGCAAAGCGCCCTCGATAGTGAGCGGTGGCGGTCATGGCAACCCGTGCGTGAAAACGGTCAAGCGGTGAGAAGCACACAAGATGACAAACAAAAACGGGCACCTCAAGGGTGCCCGCTGTCGGCCATCGTCTTAGCCGGATGGCAGGGTGCTTAACCGCCTAGCTGCTTCTCTTTCAGCTCGGCCAAGGTTTTGCAGTCGACGCACAGTGTGGCGGTGGGGCGTGCTTCCAAGCGACGAATGCCGATCTCCACGCCGCAGGCTTCGCAGAAGCCGTAGTCGTCATCATCGATCTTCTCGATGGTTTCGTTGATCTTCTTCAGCAACTTGCGCTCGCGATCCCGGGTGCGCAATTCCAGGCTAAAGCCCTCTTCTTGCGTGGCGCGGTCGGCGGGGTCGGCGTAGTTGTTAGCATCTTCCTGCAGGTGGCGTACGGTACGATCCACCTCTTCCATGAGGTCCTGTTTCCAGTCCAGAAGCAGCTGGCGGAAGTGCGCGAGCTGCTTCTCATTCATATACTCTTCACCCGGTGCCGGCTCATACGGTGTGAAGGACTTGGACGCTTCCGGTTTCTTTTCCGCTACTGGCATGGGAGTGCCCCTTACGTATGTGACTGCTGATCGACCATGAGCGTGTGTCACGATCTCACGCCAAAGGGATGCTTGTTTAGCTGAAAATTGCGCGCGATGCAAGCATAATAGTGCGCTTTCGACCATGGTCCCACATCTTGTGCGACCTGGGTCATGGTTTAACTACTGCTAGGTGAAGGAGCCGTTATGGCCTGGAATTCGCGTGTCGATCACGTTGCGCCTTTTCGCGTAATGCACTTATTGGAAATGGCTCAGGCGCGTGAAGCGGCAGGTCATGACGTGATTCACCTGGAAGTGGGCGAGCCCGATTTCGCAACGCCCGCTCCCATCGTCGCCGCCGGGCAGCAGGCGCTTGCCGAAGGCAGAACGCGCTACACCCCCGCAGCCGGTTTGGCGTCGCTGCGTGAGGCCATTGCGGGGCACTACGCCGAGCACTTCAACGCCACGGTGGATCCCGCCCGTATTCTGGTCACCCCCGGGGCGTCTGGCGCACTGCTGTTGGCCAGCCAGCTGCTCGTCGAGAGCGGCGACCGAGTGCTCATGGCCGACCCAAACTACCCATGCAACCGCCACTTCATGGCGTTGGCAGGGGCCGAGGTCGACGCCGTGCCGGTAGGGCGCGACACCGGCTGGCAGCTCACCGCACCGCTGATCGAGCAGCATTGGCAGGCCAAGACGCGTTTAGCCATGCTGGCCAGCCCCTCAAACCCGACCGGGCATACGCTGGAGGCCCCGGCGCTCACGAAGGTGATCGACACGGTGGCGGCCAAGGGCGGCGATATCATCGTCGATGAGATTTACCAGGGGCTGAATTACGACGACGTGCCGCTGTCGGCCACGTCATTGTCGGATGATGCCTTTGTGGTGAACAGTTTCTCCAAGTACTTCGGCATGACCGGCTGGCGCTTGGGGTGGCTGGTCGCCCCGGAGCAGGCTGTCGAGCCGCTGACTCGGCTGGCACAAAATGTGTTCCTCGCCGCGCCAACGCCTTCCCAGCACGCGGCGCTGGCAGCGTTTACCCCGGAGTGCCGGGATATTCTGGAAACCCGGCGAGCCACTCTTAAGCAGCGCCGCCAAGTGCTGCTGGATGGTTTGGCCGAGCTAGGGCTTGCGCCGGATCTACCGCCCCAGGGGGCGTTCTATCTCTGGCTGGATATCTCCCGCTACAGTCGCGACAGCCAAGCCTTCTGCGAGCGCCTGTTGGTGGAGGAGAACGTCGCCATCACGCCGGGTATCGACTTTGCCGTACAGGGCGGCGAGCACCATGTGCGCATCGCGTTTACTAACGATGTAGCACGGCTGCAGGAGGCGGTGGTGCGCATCGCACGCTTTGTGAGCCGCTTATGATGACCTATCCAGGGCTGGTGCCCGGCACGCTGCTGCGCCGCTATAAGCGCTTTCTAGCCGATGTGCGCCTGGATAGTGGTGAGGAAGTGGTGGCTCACTGCCCGAATACTGGCTCGATGAAGGCGGTGAACGTGCCCGGCTGCCGGGTATGGCTCTCGCCCAGTCATAACCCCAAACGCAAGCTGGCCTGGACCTGGGAGTGGATAGAGCTACCCGAGCCAGATGGTGAAACGGCGCTGGTATCGGTTCACACCGGGCGAGCGAATGGCTTGGTCGAAGCCGCGATTAATGCAGGCGAAATAGCACTTCTTACGGGCTATCAAACGTTAAAGCGTGAGGTAAAGGTAGGCGAAGCGCGGCTCGATTTTCGCTTGGATGACCCTGAAAAGGGCGCCGCCTACGTGGAAGTCAAACAGGTCACGCTGAAAGAGACGGATGGTCACGGCTACTTTCCCGACTCCGTGAGCGTGCGTGGTACCAAGCATTTGCACACGTTGGCGGCGCTGGCCGAGCAGGGCGAGCGGGCAGTGCTGCTGTTTTGCGTGGCCCATGAGGGGATTGCGGACGTGGCACCGGCGACTCATATCGACCCTACCTATGCGGCAGCGTTAAGTGATGCGGTGAACGCGGGTGTGGAAGTAGTGGCGTATGGCGTGAGGGTGGAGTGGCAGCAGAGTGTACCGGTAGCGGCCCGCCTGGCGCGGGCGCTACCGGTACGGGTTTAGCGTTCGATATAGAAGCGCTGGATAAAACTCACCGGCTCGGGGTTTTCATTGCGGTCGTAGCGCACGTCGAGATTGAAGCGCATCGGCTCGTCTTGGCGCAGGGTGAACGTGGCAAGATGGTAGGTGGCATCGCCATCGTGAACGGTGCGAAAACTGAGCGGCTCGCGGGTGTCGGTGAGGTCGCTAACATAGCCCTCAACGCTGGCGTTGACCGGTTGTGTGGAGCCATCCGGCTGGCGCTCGCGCACGCTCACATTCACCAAACCGTGCCCGATACTGCGCTGGATACTGTTTGCCTGCGCCACTTCTGGAGTGAGAAAGCGCGTTTCGATGGCGTTGTAGTGGATCTCGTATTCGCCCACTCGCACCATCTGCTCTGCCGCTGCCTGGGTGGCGCTGAGCAGTGTCCCCAGCAGCACTAGCAGCAGTGGAAAGCGTCGCAGTGTCGCAATAGCCATAGCGTGTCTCCTCTCATGGGTGAGGTAAGTGCGGTATTAGGCGCGTCGGCGCACTCGGAAAATGGCGATTTCACCAAACAGATTCGGCCACCACTTCGAGGTCCAGTGCCCCTTGTGGTCGCCAACGCCCACGGCGCGGTCAACAATCACCAGCCCTTTCTCTTTGCACAGGTGCTCGAAGTCGTTAAACGTCGATAGGTGGATATTGGGGGTGTCGTACCACGCGTGGGGCAGCGATTTTGACACCGGCATGTAGCCGCGTAACCCCAGGTGAATGCGATGACGCCAGTAGGCGAAGTTAGGGAAGGTGATGATTCCCTCCTCGGCTACTCGCAGCATTTCATCGAGCATCTTGTCCGGGCGGCGCAGCGCTTGCAGCGCCTGGGTCATGATGACCTGGTCATAGCTGTTATCGCAGAAGCTGCCCAGGCCGTCATCCAGGTTATGCTCGATCACGTTGACGCCGCGTGCCACGCATTGGGTGATGCCGTCGGGGTCGATCTCTAACCCATAGCCGGTCACACCTTTCTCTTGGGCCAGCCGCTCCAGCAGAATGCCGTCGCCGCAGGCGAGATCCAAAACGTGTGCACCTTGGGGAACCCAGTCGTAAATCAGTTCAAGATCCGTGCGCATTAGCGTGTTTCCTCCGCGCCTGCGGCGTCGATGTGCTGCTCTCGTGCGACGCGGCCCATAAAGGCGCTGAACAGCGCTTGATAACGCGGTTCCGGCAATAAGAAGGCATCGTGCCCGTGGGGCGATTCAATGTTGGCATAGCTCACCGATTTGCCCGCGCGCGTCAGCGCATCCACCAACTCCCGGGAGCGCGACGGCGGGAAGCGCCAGTCGGTGGTAAAGCTGACGATCAAAAAGGGGCACTGCGCCGGTGCCAGGGCGCAGGCAAGATCGCCGTCGCAGCTGGCCGCCGGGTCGAAGTAGTCCAGCGCTTTGGTCATTAGCAGGTAGGTATTGGCATCGAAGGCGGTCGAGAAGGTATCGCCCTGATAGCGCAGGTACGACTCCACCTGGAACTCGACGTCGAAGCCAAAGTTCAAATCATCGCTGCGCAGGTCGCGGCCAAACTTGCTGCCCATGGCGTCTTCGGAGAGATAGGTGATATGTCCGACCATGCGGGCCAGCTTTAGCCCCCGTTTGGGCACGGTGTCGTGTTCGGCGTACCAACCGTCGAAGAACTCCGGGTCTGAGCGGATGGCTTGGCGGGCGACCTCGTTGAAGGCGATGTTCTGCGCCGAGAGGCGCGGCGTGGCCGCAATGACGACAGCATTGGCGACCCGTTCGGGGTAGGTGATCGTCCACTGCAGCACCTGCATGCCGCCCAAACTGCCGCCCACTGCCGCTGCCCAGCGCTCGATGCCCAGATGGTCGGCGAGACGCGCTTGGCTGGTGACCCAATCGCTCACTGTCACCACGGGGAAGTCAGGGCCCCACTGGCGGCCGGTGTCCGGGTTATGGCTCACCGGGCCGGTACTGCCGTGGCAGCCGCCCAGGTTGTTCAGCGACACCACGAAAAAGCGATTGGTGTCGATGGATTTACCGGGGCCGATATGAGCATCCCACCAGCCAGGTTTGCGATCATCAGCGGTGTGATAGCCCGCAGCGTGATGATGCCCCGACAGCGCGTGGCAAATCAGCACCGCATTAGAGCGCTCGGCGTTCAGCGTGCCGTAGGTCTCATAGATCAGTTCGTACTCCGGCAGCGTCTTGCCGCAGGCAAGCGGCAGCGGCGTATCAAACTTAACCACGTGAGGGGTCACAAGGCCAACGGAGTCCGCTGGCCGGTCGTCATAAGCAAGAGTGTCTGAATCAGGCATCGAAAGCGCTAGTCCTGCAAAAATAAGTCCTGCAAAAAGTAAGCTCGGGGCGTTCGTTGCATCGATAGGCGCGTTATAGCCCTACGAGTGCCCCCGAAATGCCTGCTGCACGAATCAGCGAGCCCACCACAACGCCGTCTACCAGGTTGATGGCGATAAAGACCACGATTGGTGAAAGATCGATCATGCCTAGCGGCGGAATCACTTTTCTCACTGGAGCCATGATCGGCTCGACCAACTGCATCACCAGCAGTGCGCCGGGGTGGCTGGCATTCGGCGCGACCCAGCTCAGAATGATCATCACGATCATGGCAAAGAAGTAGATCTTCAAGATGGCGTTGGCCAGCGCGGCCACCCCGGCAATCAGCAACCCTGCAACGGGCGGCATGCCCACGCCGATCACCATGAAAATGGCAATCATACTGACGACTTTCAGCACGAAACCGGCTGCCAGAGTGGCAAGGTCAAAGCGACCGGCGACCGGCCCTAAAAAGCCTTGGAACAGCCCCACGACTGGCTGGGTGATTTTGACCACCGACTGGCTGAGCGGGTTGTAGTAATCCGCCCGGGATGCCTGCAGCAAAAAGCGCAGCATCAACAGAAACAGATAAATATTGATCAGCGAGTTCACCAGCATTAATCCGGCGCTGCCTAATTGACTTCCCATTGCGGCTTCTCCTCAAACATATCGTTCTTATGGCGTCATTCACGGCTCGTTAGCGGTGTGCGACTCACTCGTGTCCGCTGAGCTCTTTGGACATGGCATCGGCGCGCTCGGCGCAGGCCTGCATGGCGTCGGCGATGATCGTGCGCAGGTGCGCCTCTTCCATATGCGCAATAGCGCGCTCGGTGGTGCCGCCGGGTGACATCACGTTCTGCTTCAAGGTAGCCGGGTCTTTGTCGCTGCGCTGGGCCATAGTGGAGGCCCCCAAGGCGGTTTGAATGGCCAAGCGGCGGGCGGTTTCAGCAGGCAGGCCGAGCTTCACGGCGGCCTCTTCCATGGCTTCAAACATCAAGAAGAAGTAAGCCGGGGCGCTGCCGGAAACCGCGGTCACCGCATCCAGTAAACGCTCTTCCTCGACCCACTCGACAATGCCCACTGCTTCCATGAGCTGGGTGGCGAGGGTGCGCTGGGCATCGCTGACCGCCGCGTTGGCGTACAGGCCGCTGGCGCCGATACCGACCAGTGACGGGGTGTTGGGCATGCAGCGCACCAGGGCGTTGCCGCCGCCCAGCCACTGGTCGATGGTGTTAGCATCCAGGCCAGCAGCAATGGACATCACCAGCGGCGCCTGCTGCTGAACGCTTTCACGCAGGGCTTCACAAACGCCGCGCATGATCTGCGGTTTGACCGCCAGCACGACCACATCTGCACCGTTAACCGCTGCACTGTTGTCGGTGTGGGTATGAATACCCAGGCGCGCCGCGAGCGGAGCCAGTTCGCTTTCGTTGGGGGCCGTGGCGGTGATGTCGCTAGGTGAGACACCGCTTTCGATCAGGCCGCCGATAATGGCACAGGCCATATTGCCTGCGCCAATGAAGGTGATCTTGCTCGCCATGGGGGTATCCTTTTTCGCAAATGGCTGCGTCTTGCAGCGTGTAAAGTAAACCGTGTGTTGTGTGAGCCGCGTGCTGTGTGAACCGTAGTTAGCCCCGAGCGCCAAAAATGGCGGTGCCTAAACGTACCAGCGTGGCGCCTTCTAAGACAGCCGCTTCTAAATCGTCGCTCATGCCCATCGAGAGCGTATCCAGCGGCGCTTCAGGCAGTGCCGTCTGGAGCTCTTCCAAGAGCTGGCGCAGCGCTGCCAGCGGCTGGCGCTGTGCTTCTAGCGTCTCCGCCGGGGCGGGAATCGCCATCAGCCCGCGCAGGGCGAGGCCTGGCAGGGCGGCAATCTCTTGGGCCAGCGCTAAGGCGTCTTCCGGCAGCACGCCGGATTTCGATGCCTCGCGGCTAATATTGACCTGCAGGCAGACGTTTAACGGTGGTAACGCTGCCGGGCGCTGTTCGCTCAGGCGTTTGGCGATTTTTAATCGGTCAACGCTGTGTACCCAGGCAAACTGCTCGGCCACGGCGCGGGTCTTGTTCGATTGCAGCGGGCCAATGAAGTGCCACACAATGCCGTCAAGATCCTCAAGTGCCGCTTGTTTATCCAGCGCCTCTTGCAGGTAGTTTTCACCAAACTCGCGCTGGCCGTGCTGCCACGCTTCGCGCAGCATCTCGGCGGGCTTGGTTTTGCTCACTGCCAGCAGGGTGGCGCTGGTGGGCGAGCGTCCGGCATCCTCAAGCGCCCGGCGCAGGCGTTCACGCGCAGATGCAAGTGACTCGGGGAGCGCGTTGTCTGTCATACTCAAGCACCTTACCGCAGCTGGGAAAGAGAGATGGATATTACCGAACTGCTGGCATTCTCGGCAAAGCAGAATGCATCCGACCTGCACCTTTCGGCGGGTCTGCCTCCCATGATACGTGTTGATGGCGATATTCGTCGGCTTAATGTGCCCGCCATGGAGAACAGCGACGTTCGGCGGCTGATCTACGACATCATGAACGATCGGCAGCGCCGCGACTACGAAGAGCACTTAGAAGCGGACTTCTCGTTTGAAGTGCCGGGCGTGGCGCGCTTTAGGGTCAATGCCTTTAACCAGGCACGCGGGGCGGGGGCGGTGTTCCGTACCATTCCCAATAAGGTGCTTTCCATGGACACCTTGGGCATGGGCGAGGTGTTCCAGCGCCTTTCGATGCTACCCAGGGGATTAGTGCTAGTGACCGGGCCCACGGGATCGGGCAAAAGCACGACCTTGGCGGCGATGATCGACTACATCAACGAACAGCGCTTCGAGCATATTCTGACCATCGAAGATCCGGTGGAGTTTGTGCACACCAGCAAGCGCTGCCTGATTAATCAGCGGGAGGTTCACCGCGACACCCATAGCTTCTCTGGGGCGCTGCGTAGTGCGCTGCGCGAAGACCCGGACGTGATTTTGGTCGGCGAGCTTCGCGATCTCGAAACGATCCGTTTAGCGCTGACCGCTGCTGAAACGGGGCATTTGGTATTCGGCACCCTGCACACCACTTCCGCGGCGAAAACCATCGACCGGATTATTGATGTATTCCCCGGTGAAGAGAAATCCATGGTGCGCTCGATGCTGTCTGAATCGCTCCAGGCGGTTGTCTCGCAAACGTTGTTGAAGCGTCAGGGTGGCGGACGCGTGGCGGCCCACGAGATCCTGATTGCCACGTCTGCGGTGCGTAACCTCATTCGCGAAGATAAAGTGGCGCAGATCTACTCCGCTATCCAGACCGGCGGCGCACTGGGAATGCAGACCCTGAATGCCTCGCTCGCCAAGCTGGTTAAAGAGGGCGTGGTGAGTATGGAGGAAGCCCAAGTAAGGGCTAAAGGCACGCTGACGTTAAAAGATGAGTAAGGCGGCACAAGGATAATAGACGCGATGAGTGAGTCAGCCAGCGGTATGACCGCGACCCAGTGGCTGCACCAACTGCTGGGCATCATGGTCGAGCAGCAGGCATCGGACCTGCTGATTTCGGTGGGCGCGCCGCCCAGCTTGAAAACGCCCAAGGGGCTGATGCCGCTGGGGCGCCAGCCGCTCTCCTCTAGCCAGGTGCGCAGCCTGGTGCTGAATGCGGTTCCCGAGAAGCAGCGGGAGCGATTTCATGAGGAGCACGAGGCGAACTTTGCCCTAAGCCTGGAGAGTGCGGGGCGGTTTCGGGTAAGCGCCTTCCAACAGCGCAACGAGCCCGCCATGGTGGTGCGCCGTATTGCGCAGACCATTCCGACCCTCAGCGCGCTTGGCGTGCCTAGCCAGTTAGCGACGCTGGCCAATGCCAAACGCGGGCTGGTGCTGGTGGTGGGCGGCACGGGAACGGGGAAATCCACCACTCTGGCGGCAATGATTCAGGAGCGCAACGCCTCAGTCGGTGGGCACATCATCACCATTGAGGACCCCATCGAGTACTTGCATCCGCATCAGCGAGGCATCGTTAATCAGCGCGAAGTAGGGGTGGATACGGAGACCTTCGAGGTGGCGCTGAAAAATACGCTACGCCAAGCGCCGGATGTGATCTTGATTGGTGAAGTGCGTACCCGCGAGACCATGGAGCACGCCCTCACTTTCGCGGAAACCGGACATCTCTGTTTGGCGACGCTGCACGCCAACAACGCCAACCAGGCGTTGGAGCGTATCCTTCACTTCTTTCCCCATGAGCGGCACGAGCAGGTGCTGATGGATCTGTCGCTGAATCTGCGTGCCGTGGTTGCACAGCAGCTGCTGCCTACTCAGCAGGGTGGCCGCTGCGCGGCGATCGAGATTCTGCTCTCGTCGCCACGGGTGGTGGATCTGATCCGAAAAGGGCGTATTGATGAATTAAAGCAGGCCATGGCAGGCTCCCGCGACGCGGGGATGCAAACTTTCGATCAGGCGCTTTACGCGCTTTATCAAGCGGGCCAAGTCAGCCAGCAAGTGGCGCTGGCCCATGCGGATTCCGCCAACGACCTGCGGTTGATGATCAAGCAGGGCGACGCCGCTGCCAGCGGTAAGCCGTTAGACGCGCAGGTGCCGCCCCATCTTGCCCTGCGCGACGGTGACGATTATTGACGGCCTTCGCCGCTAGGGGGCATAAATACCGCCCAGCACCCTCGGGCCGCTGGCGCCTGTCACGGAAGGCAAGTTGCCGGGTAGCCCGTGCAGGCGCTGGTGGGCGAGCCAGGCAAAGGCTCCTGCTTCAATCCAATCCTCTGGCCAGCCCAGCGTAGCGGGGGAGAGCAGCGTGACCTTGGGCAGGTGCACGGCTAGCCTTTCCATCAAATAGGCATTGTGAGCACCGCCACCGCCCACCAGTAGCGTGGCGCTGGGCTGGCTTAGCGGCAGTTGGGCCACCCCTTGCGCGACACTCACCGCCGTCAGTTCGGCCAG